>Ga0302320_10001149_pt1 | contig 63588 bp, 57 predicted proteins | sample Bog_T0_3_FD_202130 | JGI IMG/M metagenome (GOLD analysis project Ga0302320, IMG submission 202130) | Peat permafrost microbial communities from Stordalen Mire near Abisko, Sweden - Bog_T0_3 | ecosystem: Environmental > Terrestrial > Soil > Wetlands > Peat | place: Sweden: Abisko, Stordalen Mire...
ATTCCGCGCTCCACCATGCGCCGCAACACCCGCACCTCGCTAGCCTGCGCGCCAAGCAATTTAACAATCTGCTCCGACTCCACGTCAAAGTCTGCTGCATGCAATGCCCCCAGCGCCATCCTCCACGGCTCCTTCACCGCCGCATCCCCACCCGGCATCGGCACATACTCTAGATGCGCAAATCGCTCAAAGCCCTCCAACCGCGCAATCAGCACCTCCCCGCCCCAAATGCGTCCATCCGTCCCGTATCCAGTCCCATCCAGCGCCAGCCCAATCGCTTCCTTCACGCAATGCTCCGCCATGCACCCCGCCACATGCGCATGATGATGCTGCACTGCAATCGTCCTGATCCCGCGTTCGCGCGCCCACTCCTTCGCCCACGCAGTCGACAGATACCCCGGATGCAAATCGTGCACCACAGCCTGCGGCTCAATCTCAAACGTCCGCATCAAGTGATCGAGCGACTCGCGAAAAAATTCCAGCCCTATCAGGTTTTCCAGATCGCCCAGGTGCTGGCTCTGATAAACAAATCGCCCCTGCGCCAGCGCAAACACATTTTTCAAATGCCCGCCAACCGCCAGCAACGGCGGCGCATCGATGGGGAGCTCAATGCCGAGCGGTACAAACCCCCTTGCTCTCCGCAGCAGTTGCGGCGCGCCATCCACCACCGCCGCAACCGAATCGTCGCATCGTTGCAGAATCTCACGGTCATGCATCAGGAAAGCGTCCGCAATCGCACTCAGCCGCATGAGCGCCTCGTCGTTGTCAATCGCAATCGGTTCCTCGCTCAGATTCGCCGACGTCATCACCAGCGCTCTCACGTGTGCGCCCGCAAACAGCAAATGCTGTAGCGGCGCATACGGCAGAAACACACCCAGCCACGGAATCCCCGGCGCAACACTCTCCGCAATCCCGCATCCTTCCCTTTTTCGCGCCAGCACAATGGGCCGCGCTGACGTTTGCAGCAGCGCTTCTTCTGCCGCCGACAGCATACAAATCTCCCCAGCAGCCTCCACATCGCGAACCATCACCGCCAGCGGCTTTCCGTAGCGATGTTTGCGCTGGCGCAGCCGCAACACGGCCGCCTCATTTGTCGCATCCACGCTCAAGTGAAATCCGCCGATGCCCTTGATCGCCATAATCTCGCCTGCCGCCAGCCGATCAACACATGCGCGCACCGCGTCCTCAACCTCAATCGCCGCTCCGTCCGCGCCCACCAGCGAAACCCGCGGCCCGCAATCCCAGCACGCATTCGGCTGTGCATGGAATCGCCGGTTCGCCGGGTCGTCGTACTCCGCCTGGCAGGCCGCGCACATCTTGAAATTCGTCATCGAGGTCTGCGGCCGGTCGTAGGGAATCCGCCGCGTAATCGTGTACCGCGGCCCGCAATTTGTGCAGTTCAGAAATGGATACCGGGATCGCCGATCGGCCGGGTCGAGCAGCTCGCGCAAGCAGTCCGCACACGTGGCCGCATCGGCCGGAATCCCCGTGCTCACCCGCCCCAGCACCTCGCTGGCAACAATGCGAAAGCCAACCTCCCCGGTCGCTTCCAATTCCCTCATGGCAACCGCGTCGATGCGCGCCAGCGGCGGCGTCTCCCCGCGCAACCGCGTTACAAAAGCGTCCAGCCGCTCCGCCGGCCCTTCAATCTCAATCGTCACGCCATCCGTATCGTTGCCGATCGAGCCCGCCAGCCCCTCTTCCTGCGCCAATCGGTAGACGAACGGCCGGAACCCCACTCCCTGCACCACCCCGCGCACCATCACGCCTCGCCGCCTCGGCGGTGCTTCGCGCCGTTCTCCATTGGAATGGATCTCATCTGCCAAGAAGCAGCCTCACACCGCAGACAAGCATAGCGCATGGGCAACCGATTGACGAGTTCATGGCGCAATCTAGTACATTGAGCATTTCAGGACCCGCTCTGCCGGCTCCCGTAATGAACACGATGATGGAGACAAGCACGATGCTCCGCCTCACAATCCTTGGCCTCGACGTAGGCGGCACCAAGACCGCATGCGTCGAGGGCTCGTCCGATGCGCAAATTCTCGAGCGCACGGAATGGCCCACCGAATCGGAACGGCCATTCGATCAACTCTTCCCTCAGGTCGTTGATCGCATCCGCGCCGCCATCGACACCGCCAACCGCGCAGGCCGAAACCCAATCGCCCTCAGCGTCTCCATCGGCGGACCGCTGCGCATTGAAGAAGGCTTTCTCATCAACCCTCCTCACCTTCCCGGCTGGCACAACATTCCCCTCAAGACACGACTTATGAAGGCCTTTCCATCGCTGCCGGTCTTTGTCGAGCACGATGGCAATGCGGGCGCGCTGGCCGAGTTTCACTTCGGCGTGGGCAAGAGCCGCCCGCACCTCAGGCACCTCATCTTTCTCACCTTCGGAACTGGACTGGGCGCGGGCTTCATCGTCAACGGACAAATTCTCCGTGGCGCGACCGACACGGCTGGCGAAGTGGGTCACTGGCGCCTCGCCGACGACGGCCCGCTCGGCTTTGGCAAGCGCGGATCGTGGGAATCGTTTGCTTCCGGCGCAGGGCTCATTCAGCTCGCCGCGCAGATGTTTCCCGCGCGCTGGAGCGTCGAGTCGCCCATCGCCTCGCTGGTCACCGCCATGGTCGAGAACGATCGCGAGGCATTGCAGGTGGCCGAAGTGGCCGGAACCTGGATGGGCCGCGGGCTCGCACTGCTCATCGACGCGCTCAATCCGCAAGTCATCGTCTTCGGCTCGCTCGGCGTGGTCCTCGGCGAGCGCATCTTCGCGCCCGCGCGCAAGGTCATCGCAACCGAGGCATTGCCGCAGGCTGCCGCCGCCTGCGAGCTTCTCCCGTCCGCGCTGGGCAAGCACATTGGCGATGTCGCCGCGCTCATGGCCGCGCTCGCCGATCCCTCAGTGCGCGCTGCGCTCAATCTCAGCTCGAACAACGTAGATCAAAAGGAAGCCGAAAATGAGTAACAACGAAAAGGGAATTTCCCGACGCAATTTTCTGGTGCAGGGTGCTGCCTCGCTGGGCGTGCTTGCTGCAACTCCAGCGCTGGCGCAGCAGGCAGCGGCCGCAAGCAACGGCAAGGTCCTGCACATCATCGGCCACTCCCACATCGACGCCGCCTGGCTGTGGCCCTGGCGCGACGGAGCCGACACCGCGCTCACCACCTTTCGCAGCGCGCTCAACCGCATGATTGAAACGCCGGACTTCTGCTACACCCACTCCTCCTCCGCCCACTATCGCTGGGTGGAGCGCGCCGATCCCGCCATGTTCGCCGAAATCCAGCAGCGCGTAAAAGAGGGCCGCTGGGAAGTCGTCGGCGCATGGCCCGTCGAGCCCGACTGCAACATCCCCTCCACCGAAAGCTTCATTCGCCACTCGCTCTACGGCAAGCAATATTGCCGGCGCGCCCTCGGCGTCGATGTGAAAATCGGCTTCAACCCCGATTCCTTCGGCCACGCAGCTGGCCTGCCCACCATCCTCAAGCGCGCCGGCTACGGCTACTACGTCTTCATGCGCCCGCAGGAGCACGAGATGAAGCTCCCGCTCGTCTTCTGGTGGGAAGGCCCCGACGGCTCCCGCGTGCTGGTGAACAGAATCTATCGCAACTACGACGGCGATGCGGACGCCATTCGCTCCGCTGTTGCCGGCGCCTTCGCTCCCGGCCTCGATCACGCGGCCTTCTTCCTCGGCGTCGGCGATCACGGCGGCGCCGTCACCAAGCAACAGATCCGCGCCACTCTTGAGCTTCGCAAAGACACAACCCTTCCCGAGCTTCGCTTCAGCACCCTGCGCGACTTCTTTCACGCGGTCGAAAGCTCGCCGGCCTTTGCTTCGTTGCCCATCGTCAAAGGCGAGTTGCAGCACCACGCCCGCGGATGCTACTCCGCCAACGGTGAAGGCAAATTCCTCAATCGCCGCGCCGAGCGCTGGCTGGGTGAGGCCGAGGCCATCGCCGTCATCGGCAATCTGCACTATGGCCGCGCCTACCCGGCCGAGCAGTACGCCGAATCATGGTGGAAAGTTCTCTTCTGCCAGTTTCACGACATGATGGCCGGCACTTCGCTCTACTCCGACTACGAGGATGTGCGCGACAGCGTGGGCTACGCCTGCGAAGTTGCGCAGACCACCAAGATCGAGGCGCTTGAGACCATGGCCCGGCGCGTTGACCTCAGCTCCGTCGAAGAGAGCGCCGTGTTTGCCTACAATCCCCTGCCCTGGAAACGCAAAGCTCTGCTCGAGTTCTACGCCCGCAAAGATCCCTCCAGGAATGCGCCCATCACCCATCTCCGCGCGCAAGACGGAGCCGCGATTCCCGCGCAATGGCGGCCCGCCGCCAGCATGACGCAGTTTCTCCCGCGTCTCTCCGCTTGGGTCGATCTGCCCGCCTGCGGCTACAAGGTCTTTGAGCTCGCGCACGGCGATGAGCCGCAGCCCGCGCCCTTGAGCGACTTCGTCACCGTCAACAACTCCGGCTTCGGCATCTCCTCTTTGAAGGCGTCCGATGGAACGGAACTGCTTGCCGCTCCCATCGGTCTCGTCGCCATCGCCGACACCAGCGACACCTGGGCGCACGGCATCAACCAGTTCCGCCAGGAGATGGGCCGCCCCACGTTCATCTCCTCCACCGTCATCGAAGACGGCCCCGTCACCCGCATCACCCGCCAGCGCGCCCGCTGGCAGGACTCCGAGATCGTTCTCGACATCGCGCAGTTCGCCGGTTGCGATTTCGTCGAGCTTCGCTTTGTCATCGACTGGCGCGAGCACGAGCAGATACTCAAGCTGGAGGTTCCCACGGCCTTCGTTAGCCCGCAAGTCTTCGCCAAGGTGCCCGGCCAAGTGCTCGAACGCCGCGTCAATGGCGAAGAAGAGCCATATCAGGACTGGGCCGCCGTGCAGGGCAAGGTTGGCGGAAGCGACTACACCCTCGCACTCATCAACAACCAGACCTACAGCTACGACTGCCTCAACGGCCTTTTCCGCACCGTGCTCATTCGTTCCGCGCCCTATGCCCGTCATAACCCCGCGCAGGTGCCGCACAACGACAACAACGCCTGGCAGGACCAGGGCCGCCAGGACCGGCGATTCTGGCTCGTGGCCGGAAAGGGCGCGTGGCCGGAGCTTGCCCTCGACCGCCGCGCCGAAGAGCTGCAAACGCCCGCCGAATTCGTCGCTGACTCCGCTCACAACGGAACCGAGCCCTGGGAGAACTCCTTCCTTGAAGTCATGCCGCGGAACGTCTGCGTGCTGGCCATCAAGCAGGCCGAACACGCAGAAGACGGAATCGTCGTGCGCATCCAGGAGCGCTCCGGCACTGCATCGCCGGTGGCAATCAAGAGCGCCGCAATGAACCTCGACTATGCCGCCGTGCTCCTTCCCTGGGAGATCAAGACCATCATGATCAAGCCCGTGCAGGGCGCCCGCGCGCAGGTGCGCGAAGTTTCACTGCTTGAAGTCTAGCCTTCGCACCTTCTTAGGCTGCACGGTTTAGACTTGTTTGTGTGAGGCTATTCAGCACTTTCGGCTCTCGCCTTCAACAGTTGGCCATGCCGATCGCCTTTGCTTCCCTGTCCCTTCCAATTCCTCTGTCATGGGCTCAGCAGCCCGACGAGGCCTTAGTCATTCGCGGCGTTGATGCCGCCGTAAAGGCCAGGGTCGACGCCATTGCGGAATACACCGTGACCGAACACTACTCCGTTTTTCGCGGTGGCGACGAAGCCCATTCCGCCGCCGAAATGACAGTCAAGACAACCTACCAAAAGGAAACCGGCAAGAATTACACCATCCTTTCCGAGAGCGGCTCTTCCATCTTGCGCAAGCTCGTCCTGAGTTCGATCCTGGACAATGAGAAACGCATCAACCAGCCTGGAACGCGCGAAGGCACTTGGATTACTTCAGCCAACTACATGATGAAATTGAAGCCCGGCCGCGTCCAGCACCTCGATGGACGCGACTGCTTTGTCCTCTCCATCGAGCCAAGGGAAAGAGCTCCCAATCTGATCGTTGGAACCCTCTGGGTGGATACGAAGGACGAGTCCATCGTGCAGATCCAGGGAACCGCCTCAAAAAGTATCTCCGTCTTCACCGGCCCCACCCAGCTGATGCGCCAGTATGCCATGGCGAGTGGCTTTGCCCAGGCCACGCACGCCCGCGCCGTCTCCGACAGTTTCCTCTTCGGACAGACCATCGTTACCATCGACTACACCGGTTACGAGATAAAGATTCGTGCTGCGCCGTAAGCTCCGGCTCCGTGCGGCCGCGTCAATGGCGCAACTTTTCTGCCTCGCATCGCCGGCCATTTTCACCTCCTCGGCCAGCGGCGAGCGATTCCTCAACTTTGTGAATGGAGGGCAGATATCCCATTCCCAAAAGAGTCCGCTTGAAACTTCATTTCACAGGATGGGATTACATACCGCCCCCGTGACCACTGTCACGGCTCCCACGGCCCGTCCCGCGTACAACATAAGGTAGACAGGACGCGGGACGCAACAGCACAATCGCCTTGCAACCAGACTTGTCTGCCCCATGGGAGGAACTCGTGCCAGCCTTCACCCCTCCGCCGCTGCCAAGCGACGACAAACGTTGGAAGATCGTGAACGGCACCATGCGCAAGAATGGGTTTGCCCGCCACGCCCTCATTGAGACACTCCATACCGTGCAGTCCTCGTTCGGCTACCTCGACGACGACGCCATCCGTTTTGTTGCCCGTTCCCTGCGCGTGCCCCTCAGCCAGGCCTATGGAGTGGTCACTTTTTACCACCACTTCAGTCTCAAGCCGCCGGGCAGGCACACCTTGACCATTTGCACCGGCACCGCCTGCTACATCAAGGGTACCGACAAGCTGGTGGCCGAAGCCGAAAAGCATCTCAGCATCCCCCAGGGCCAGACCACCAAGGACGGCAACATCAGCCTCATGACCGCGCGTTGCGTGGGCGCCTGCGGACGCGCGCCGGTGGGCCTTGCCGATGGCGAACTGGTGGGCCAGATGACCAGTGCGCAGATGCTCGAGCAGCTGGAAAGGTGGGCCGTGGCATGACCATCGAAGAACTGGAACAGATCGCCGAATCCACCCGCGCCGAATACGCCAAGTTCGACAACGAGATCAACGTCTGCATGGGCACCGGTTGCCTCAGCCAGCACTCCGACCAGTTGAAAGACGCGCTGACCAAGGCCGTCGCAGCGCAGGGCAAGAACGCCTTCGTCCGCCGCACCGGCTGCATGGGTCTCTGCGCCGCCGGTCCGCTGGTGCTCGTCGATCCCGAAGAGGTTCTTTATCAGCACTGCAAGGCCGGCCATGCCGAGGCCATCGCTGCCAGCCTCGGCGGCGAGCCAGTGGCGGAGTTGCAGTGCAACCTGCGTGAGCACTTCGAGCAGCAAGTGCACGTGGTGCTTGAGAACTCCGGCCACATCGATCCGGAAAAGATCGACGACTACATCGCCCGCGACGGCTACCTGGCGCTGGTCAAGGCCCTCACCGACATGGCGCCCAACGACGTGGTCCAGCAGATCACGGCCAGCGGCCTGCGTGGACGCGGCGGCGGCGGCTATCCCACCGGCCTCAAATGGGGCACCGTGGCTAAGGCCAGCGGCGATGTCAAATATGTCATCTGCAACGGCGACGAGGGCGACCCCGGCGCATTCATGGATCGCAGCGTTCTCGAAAGCGATCCCCAGCGCGTCGTCGAAGGCATGGCCATCGCCGCCTACGCCGTCGGCGCCAGCAAGGGCTACGTCTACGTCCGCGCGGAGTACCCGCTGGCCGTCTCCCGCCTCACCGCCTGCCTGCGCGATGCCCGCCGCCGCGGCCTGCTCGGCAACAACATTTGCAACACGCCCTTCAACTTCGATGTCGAGATTCGCCTCGGCGCCGGCGCCTTTGTCTGCGGCGAAGAAACAGCCCTCATCGCCTCCATCGAAGGCAAGCGCGGCACACCCAAGCCGCGGCCTCCGTATCCGGCCGTCAGCGGCCTGTGGGGCAAGCCCACGCTCATCAACAACGTCGAGACCTTCGCCAACATCGCTCCCATTATCCGCAAGGGCGGCAAATGGTTCGCCTCCATGGGCTCTGAGCGCAGCAAAGGCACCAAGGTCTTCGCCCTCACCGGCAAGATCACCAACACCGGCCTGGTCGAAGTGCCCATGGGCATCAGCCTGCGCGCCATCATTGAAGGAATCGGCGGCGGCGTTCCCGACGGCCATACATTCAAAGCCGTGCAAACCGGCGGACCTTCCGGCGGCTGTCTCCCCGCCGAGCTGCTCGACATCGGCGTCAGCTACGATGCGCTCGTCAAAGTCGGCGCCATGATGGGCTCCGGCGGCATGATCGTCATGGACGACACCTCCTGCATGGTCAACGTCGCCCGCTTCTTCATCGAGTTCTGCATGACCGAGTCCTGCGGCAAGTGCATTCCCTGCCGCGCCGGCACGGCGCAGATGCATGCGATCCTCACCCGCATCTGCGCCGGCAATGGAACCATGGAAGATCTGGACCTGCTCGTGGACCTCTGCGCCACGGTCAAGGAAACCAGCCTCTGCGGCCTGGGGCAGACCGCGCCCAACCCGGTGCTCAGCACCCTGAAGTACTTCAAGAAAGAGTACATCGATCACATCGTTTACAAACGATGTTCGGCCGGCGTCTGCAACATTCAAGCCCCCGCGGCCGCTTCTCCCTTGGAGGTGTTGGCATGAGCGCATCCGTCGACGTCAAAACACTCATCATCGATGAACAGGAAGTCAGCGCCCGCGCCGGCCAGACCATTCTCGAAGTGGCGCGTGAGCACAACATCGAAATTCCCACGCTCTGCCATCTCGACGGCCTCAGCGATGTCGGCGCATGCCGGCTGTGCGTGGTCGAGATCAAAGGCAACAATAAGCTCTTCCCCGCCTGCGTCACCACCGTCTTTGAAGGGATGGAGGTCACCACTCAAACCGAACGGCTCCAGAAGCATCGCCGCACCATCCTCGAACTTCTCTTCGCCGAGCGCAACCACGTCTGCTCGGTCTGCGTCTCCAACGGCCACTGCGAACTGCAGACCCTCGGCCAGCAGCAGGGCGTCACCCACGTCTCGCTGCCCTACCGCAACCCTGCACTGCCCGTCGATGCCTCGCACGAGCGCTTCACCCTCGACCACAACCGCTGCATCCTCTGCACCCGCTGCGTTCGCGTCTGCGCGGAGATCGAAGGCGCGCACATCTGGGATGTCATGGGCCGCGGCATCGACTCGCTCATCATCTCCGACCTCAACCAGCCCTGGGGCGAATCCGCGTGCACCCGCTGCGGAAAATGCGTCCAGGTCTGCCCCACCGGGGCTCTCTTCGACAAGAGCAAGGTCGGCGCCGACCACCCCAAGTATCCCGATTTTCTGCCCTACCTGAATCTGATGAGGGAAGCTCAATGAGCAAATTGAAACTGGCAACGGTGTGGCTCGACGGATGCTCCGGCTGCCACATGTCGTTCCTCGACATGGACGAGCGGCTTCTCGACCTCGCCGAACTCGTCGATGTCGTCTACAGCCCCATCGTCGACACCAAGGAGTTCCCCGACCAAGTGGACATCGCCCTGGTCGAAGGCGCCGTGGCCTCGGTCGACGACGAGAAGAAGATCAGGAAGATTCGCGCCCACACCAGGCTGCTGATCGCCATGGGCGACTGCGCCATCACCGGCAACGTCCCCTCCATGCGCAATCCCATCGGCCCGGAAGCGATTTTGAATCGCGCCTACATCGAGAACGCATCGGCGCAGCAGCAGATTCCCTGCGTCGTCGTGCCCCAGTTGCTGCGCATCGTCCGGCCCATCCACGAATACGTCAAGGTGGATGTCTATCTCCCCGGCTGCCCGCCCTCGGCCGACACCTTTCACACCGCGCTCACGGCACTCATCACCGGCGCGCCGCTGGACATCTCAGCCCTCACCCGTTTCGGAGCCTAGCTTTGAAGGGCACGGGCTTCAACCCGTATATGACTGCCGATTTGATGTTTTGAAAGGGCACGACTTTAGTCGTGCCGCAAAATGCACAGAGAAATTGCCGGGGCTTTAGCCCCTGAGGGAATGCGAACTTCGGATCAGAGGCCCGTTCAAACTTCCCCCGAATCGTCTGGAGATTGACTTATGAGCCAAACCATCACCATCGATCCCGTCACGCGCCTCGAAGGCCACGGAAAAATCACCATCCAGCTCAACGGAGAGGGCGAAGTCGAAGACGCGCATTTTCACGTCACCCAGGTGCGCGGCTTCGAACGCTTCGCCCAGGGTCGGCCTTTCTACGAGATGCCCAGCCTCATGGCGCGCATCTGCGGCATCTGCCCGGTCTCGCACTTGGTGGCTTCGGCCAAGGCCTGCGAAGCCATCATGTCCATCCGCATTCCCCCCACCGCCGCGCAACTCCGGCGCATGCTCAACCTCGCGCAGATGGTCCAGTCCCACGCGCTCAGCTTCTTCTATCTCTCCTCGCCCGACCTGCTTCTCGGCATGGAGTCCGACCCCAAGGTGCGCCACATCTTCGGCGTCGTCGCGGCAAAGCCCGAACTGGGCCGCGCCGGCATCGGCCTGCGCCGCTTCGGCCAGCACATCATCGAGCTGCTCGGCAAAAAGCGCATCCATCCCGGATGGGTTGTCCCTGGCGGCGTCACCGAGCCCCTCGAGCCCGCCAAGCGCGACGAAATCCTGGCCATGATTCCCGAGGCCTACGCCGGCATCAAGCTCGCCCTCGCCGCCTACAAGCAGATCGCCGACAGCTTCCGCCCCGAGATCGAGGTCTTCGCCAACTTCCCCACCAACTACCTCGGCCTCATCAACGAAGACGAGTCCATCGAGTTCACCGACGGCGCGCTCCGCCTCATCGGCCCCGGCGGCCACATCATCGAAGACGGCATCACCGCCGCGCGCTTCAGCGAGATCATCGGCGAAGCCGTCGAGCCCTACAGCTACACCAAGTTCGCTTACTACAAGCCGCTCGGCTATCCCAACGGCAGCTACCGCGTCGGCCCGCTCGCCCGCCTCAACATCGTCCAATCCATGGGCACCCCTCTGGCCGACATCGAGCTTGCGGAGTTCAAGCAGCTCGCCCTCGGCCCCGTGCAGAGCTCCTTCTACTACCACCACGCGCGCCTCATCGACATCCTCTACGGCATCGAAAAGATCGAACAGATCCTCTCCGACCCCGGCATTCTCGACAAGCACGTCCGCGCCATCGCCGGCGTCAATCGCCTCGAGGGAGCGGGCCAGGCCGAAGCCCCGCGCGGCACGCTCATGCATCACTACAAAGTCGATGAAAACGGCCTCATCACCTGGGCCAACCTCGTCATCGCCACCGGCCAGAACAACAACGCCATGAACAAGGGTGTCCTGCAGGCGGCCAGGCATTACGTCAAGGACGGTAAGTTTACCGAGGGCGTTCTCAACCGCGTCGAAGCCGTGATCCGCACCTTCGATCCCTGCCTCAGCTGCTCCACCCACGCCTTCGGCCAGATGCCCCTTGTCCTCTCGCTTCTAAACGCCGACGGCGAACAAATCGACCAGCTCATCCGCTAGTGATGCTTCACAGTTCGAGTTGAATTTGATCTGTCATCCTGAGCGAGCGCAGCGAGTCGAAGGACCTGCGGTTGCACTTGGCCATGATCGCATGGAAATGAACCCTTCCGGGGTGCAGGCTTGAGCACACCTCCAGTCCGCTGTCTCATCCTCGCCTGCGGCAACACCCTCCGCTGCGATGACGGCATCGGCCCCTGGCTCGCCCAATGGGCTGAAGAAAAGTTCCGCGACAATCTGGCCATCCGCGTAATCTCCCGCCAGCAATGGACCCCCGACCTCGCCGAAGAGATCGCTGCAGCCGAGTCGGTCCTCTTCATCGACTGCTCCATCGCATCCGCTCCGGGCTCTGTCGCCATCAACGAAGTCCAGCCCTCCGCGCCCGCCGCAGGCCTCGCCACGCATCACCAGGGCGCGTCCGAGCTGCTCGCCCTCGCACTTGAACTCTACAATTCCCTGCCACGCAGCGCGCAGCTCCTCACCATCGGCGCCGCCTCAACCGAACTCGGTGAACAGTTCAGCGACCCCGTCCTCGACGCCATCCCAACAGCGTGCAGCCTCCTCGAACGCACAATCCTCGATTTGCTCCGAAAACACGATCAGCGCAGGTAGCCCGCCAGCTTGAATGAGTACGCATAATCGCCCTTCAGCGGCCCGCGCAACACAATCCGCGTCCCGCCCGACTGGACCTTGGCCCCGAGTTCATTCGCACTATCCCCAAGCTCGGCGATCGGAACGCCCAACTTCGCGGCAACGTCCGGCATCGTAATCGTCTGCGCCTTCGGCTTTCCCAGCACCGTCACAAACAAATCGTCCCCCTTCCGCGTAAACCGCAACTCGTCCCCCTCCACGCTCTTCCCCACCGCCTGCGTCCACGGCGTCGTGTCGTAAATCGCCTCGCCGTTCTGCTTCAGCCACGCCCCCAGCGCCTTCAGCCGCTCCATCTGCACCGGCGGAATCGTCCCATCCGCCTCCGGCCCCACATCCAGCAGCAGGTTCCCATTCTTGCTCACAATGTCCACCAGCAGCGCAATCAGCTCGCCCGGCGCAATCGTCTCCGCCTCGCCCTCGGCGCGGTTATATCCAAAGCTCCGCCCCAGCCCCCGGCACTCCTCCCACTTCTTCACGCTGATCTTGTCCAGCTTTTCGTACTCCGGCGAAGTGAAGTCCGAGTGCGCAATGCCGAAGCGGTCGTCGATCACCCCATCCGGCACGGCGTTGTAGTAGTCAGCCTCAACCTCCAGCGCCTTGCCCGTCTTCGGCCAGTCAATGTCGTTCCACAACACCGACGGATGATACTTCGCGATCAGCTCGTGAATCTGCGCGTTGGCGTAGTTGCCGTAGGCCGTGCTCTCCGGCTTCACCGGGTCATAGTCGGCCCTGGCCTCGATCGGCCCAATGTCGAACGTCCAGTCGTAGCCGCCCGAGTAGTAAAGCCCCATCCGCAATCCCTGCTTGGTAACGGCGTTCGTCAACTCGCCCACAATATCCCGCTCCGCATGGCGTGCATTCATGGGCAGCGTCGGGCTCGGGTTCCGCGTCGTGCTCGGCCACAGCGTGAACCCCTCGTGATGCTTGGTCGTCAGCACCACATACCGCGCGCCGGCGTCGCGAAAGGTCGCCGCCCACGCATCCGGATTCCACTTCCTGCTCTCGCGGTTGAAGTCCGCCGCAAAGTTGTAGTAGCTGTAATCCGCGCCGTAATGCTCGCGATGATAGGCCTCGGTTGGCGACCCCGGAATCCGCATCGTGTTCAGGTACCACTCGGCATAGGGGTTGTATTTGATGTAATCGTTGGAAGCAAAATCGTGATCCGGATGGTTCAGCGGCGCCCACCCCGGCACCGAGTAGAGGCCCCAATGAATGAAGATCCCCAGCTTCGCCCCCGCGTACCAATCCGGCAGCGGATGCCGGTCCAGCGACTCGATCGTCGCTTCATACTTCACCGGCCCCTGCGCAACACATACGCTCCCCATCCCCAAGGTCGCGCCGACGATCGCTCCAACAAGCAATTTTCTTCCAGCCATCTCAACTCCCTTTATCTCCACGCTCTGACGCTGAGGCGGAGCGGTAGGCCGGGACCGGTAGGCCGGGACTTCAGTCCCGGCAATCCCAACCCGCAAAAACAACCGGGGCTTCGGCCCCTGAGGTTTTGCTCTTGAAAGCATACCCCACAGGCCAAAGCCCCATCATTTCTCCGAAGTTCCTGTCGGCGCAACCGCCCCTAGAACGCCCCCACCGTCTGCCGCAAGCTATATGAGCTAAGCGTCTTGATGTAGTTGCCGCGATCGAATGGCGACGTATCCGGCACCGACCGCCGGCTCAGGCAGCCCCGCGTCTCCCACAACGATGTGTACTCGCGCTTCTCCAGCCAGTACTGCATGTCCGCCAGCACCCGGCCGATGTGCTCAATGCCGTGAATGTGCAGTGCCGAGCACATCATCGTCACGCCCGCCCCGGCCATGATCCCCTTCAGCACATCTTCGGCCGAGTGAACTCCGCCGGAGATTGCCAGGTCGATATTCATTTGACCGTAGAGAATCGCCGACCAGTGCAGCCTCGGCAGCAATTCTGACGGCGTCGAAAAGTGCAGTGTCGGCCTGACTTCCAGCGTCTCGATATCGAAGTCAGGTTGATAGAACCGGTTGAACAGCACCACCCCGCGCGCGCCCACTCCTTCAAGCCGCGCCACCAGGTGCGGAATGCTGGTGAACGAAGAGGAAAGCTTCACCGACACCGGTACTTTGACCGCGCTCGTCACCGCATCCACCAGTTCCAGCAGTTGCGATTCCAGAGATGCCGAAGTCTGGCTCTTGTCCGTCGCCAGCGCATAGGTGTTCAGCTCGATGGCATCGGCGCCGGCCAGCTCCATGTCCTTCGCAAAGCGCACCCAGCCGCCCTTGGTCGCTCCGTTCAGGCTGGCCAGGATGGGAATCTCCACCGCGCCCTTGGCCCTCCGCAGGTGCTCCAGGTAGACCTCGTGTGTCATGCGGTAGTCGTTCAGATCCGGCAGGTAGCCCAGCGACTCGGCAAACGAATCCGTGCCCCGTGAAAGGTCCTCGTCCAGCGCCTTCGACTCCAGCGCCAGTTGCTCCTCGAACAGCGACGTCAGCACGATCGCCGACGCCCCCGCGTCTTCCATGCGGCGCACATTATCAAGCGACTCCGACAGCGGCGTCGACGACACCACGATCGGCCCTTTCAATTTCAATCCAAGATACTGCGTTGCAAAATCGATCATTCCCCACCCCCGGCGGCCATCGCCGCCAGCTTCTCTTCTGCCTTTTCTTCCGGCGCAATGTGCGGCGTTTCGCCGCGCCCCGGCATCGAGGCCCGCGCCGAGTAGACGCGCCACTGCCGCTCCACATCGTCCTGCGCCTCCTTCAGCAGCTCTGCCGCCAGCTCTGGATTGCTCCGCGCCAGCATCGTGTACCGCGCTTCGCGGTAGCTGTACTCCTTCAGCCGGATCGACGGCGCCTTCGAGTCGAGCTGGAACGGATTCTTGCCCGTCTCGCGCAGCGCCGGGTTGTAGCGCATCAGCGGCCAGTAGCCCGATTGCACTGCCAGCTTCTGCTGCTCCAGCCCATGCACCAGGTCGTACCCGTGCGCAATGCAGCTCGAGTAGGCAATGATCAGCGACGGCCCGTCGTGCGCCTCGGCCTCCTGGAAGGCCTTCACCACGTGCGTGTCGTTGCCGCCCAGCGCCACCTGCGCCACATACACTGAGCCGTAGCTCACCGCTTCCATGGCCAGGTCTTTTCTGCTGTTGGGCTTTCCGGCGGCCGCAAACTTGGCCACCGCGCCCCTTGGCGTAGCCTTCGACATCTGTCCGCCCGTATTCGAATACACTTCCGTGTCCAGCACCAGCACGTTCACATTCTTGCCCGAGCCCAGCACGTGGTCGAGGCCCCCGAAGCCGATGTCGAATGCCCATCCGTCGCCGCCCAGAATCCACACGCTCTTGCGCACCAGCCCATCGGCAATCGCCAGCAGGTTGCGCGCGTCTGAACTCTCGTTCCCCGCCAGCTTCTCGCGCAGCGCCAGCACCCGCTTCCGCTGCTCGTCGATCTCCGTCTCCGTCTTCTGCGAAGCGTGCAGCAGCTCCGCAACCAGCTCAACGCCAATTGCCGGTGCAAGCCTGTTCGCCAGCAGCTCCGCAAACTCCTTCTGCTGGTCCAGTGCCGTCCTCATGCCGAATCCAAACTCGGCATTATCCTCGAACAGCGAGTTGGCCCACGTCGGCCCGCGTCCCTGCGCATTGCTCGTGTAAGGCGTCGTCGGCAGGTTGCCGCCGTAGATCGACGAGCAGCCCGTCGCGTTGGCAATGTACAGCCGGTCGCCGAAAAGTTGCGTCAGCAGCTTGATGTACGCCGTCTCGCCGCATCCCGCGCACGCGCCCGAGAACTCAAACAGCGGCTGCAGCAGTTGCAGGTCCTTCACCTGCCCATGAGATAACTTAGCCCGGTCCACTTCCGGCAGACCCAGGAAGAACTCCCAGTTGTCGCGCTCGGCCTCGCGCAGCGGCGCCTGAGGTGCCATGTTGATCGCCTTCTTGCTGGCGTCGCTCTTGTTCTTCACCGGGCAAACTTCCACGCACACCCCGCACCCCGTGCAGTCTTCCGGAGCCACCTGTAAGGTATAGCGGTCCTGCTCCATGCCCTTCCACTTTGGCTTGGCCCACTGCAAGGTTGCCGGCGCCTTGTCGCCAAGCTCCGGCGAGTACACCTTGGCGCGAATCACCGCATGCGGGCAAACCATCACGCACTTGCCGCACTGGATGCACAGGTCCTTGTCCCACGCCGGAATGAACTGCGCAATGTTCCGCTTCTCCCACTGCGCCGTCCCCGTCGGGAACGCCCCGCCCGCCGGAATCGCGCTCACCGGCAGCAGATCGCCATGTCCCGCGGCAATCTTCTCCAGCACGTTGCTCACAAACGCCGGCGCCTTCGACGAGATCGAAGGAATCAGATCGAATTCAGAAGTGGCCGCCGTCGGCAGCTCTACCTTTTCAAGGTGCGCCAGCGCGTGATCCACGGCCGCGTAGTTCTTCTGCACCACAGCCTCGCCGCGCTTGCCGTACGTCTTGTAAATCGCCTTCTTGATCTGCGCAATCGCCTCTTCGCGTGGCAGCACGCCGCTGATCGCGAAGAAGCACGTCTGCATGATGGTGTTGATGCGCGTGCCCATCCCTGCCTCGCGCGCCACCTTGTAGCCGTCGATCACGTAGAACTCGATCTTCTTGGCTAACAGCTCCTGCTGCGTCGTCTTCGGCAGATGATCCCAGACCTCGGCCGCCGGATACGGTGAGTTCAGCAGGAACACCGCGCCCGGCATCGCCGCCTCCACCACGTTCATCTTCTCCAGGAAGCTGAAGTTGTGGCAGGCCACGAAGCTGGCCCGCGTAATCAGGTAGCTCGACCGGATCGGGTTCGGCCCGAACCGCAGATGCGAAGTCGTCATCGATCCCGACTTCTTCGAGTCGTACACAAAGTAACCCTGCGCAAAGTTCGGCGTCTCGCTGCCGATAATCTTGATCGAATTCTTGTTTGCGCCCACCGTGCCGTCCGAGCCCAGCCCGTAGAACAGCGCCCGCACCGTCTTCGGATCTTCGGTCGAGAACGCCGCATCGTAGCTCAAGCTCGTAAACGTCACGTCGTCTTCAATGCCGATCGTAAAGTGATTCTTCGGCGTCGCCTTCGCCAGCTCGTCGTAGACACCCTTGACCATCGCCGGCGTGAACTCCTTCGACGAAAGCCCATAGCGCCCGCCAATCACCGTAGGCCTCACCGCAAACGGCAGCGTCGCCGCATTCTCAGCCAGCACGGTAACGATGTCCTGATAGAGCGGCTCGCCCAGCGCGCCCGGCTCCTTCATGCGGTCCAGCACCGCAATCGACTTCACCGTCGCCGGCAGCGCTGCCAAAAACGCGCTCGCGTCGAACGGCCGGTACAGACGAACCTTCAGCAGGCCCAGCTTCTCGCCCTGCTTGTTGAGCAGATCGACCGCCTCTTCCGCCGCCTCCGCGCCCGAGCCCATGATCGCAATCACGCGCTCTGCATCCGGTGCGCCGTAGTAGTCGAACAGGTGATACGCGCGTCCCGTCTGCGCCGCAAACCGGTCCATCACCTGCTGCACAATCCCCGGAACCGCCGCGTGGAACTTGTTGCACGCCTCGCGCGCCTGGAAGAACACATCGGGGTTCTGCGCCGTCCCGCGAATGATGGGCCGGTCGGGGCTCAGCGCCCGCTGACGGTATTCGATGATGTACTTGTCGTCCAGCAGCGCGCGAATGGTCTCGTCGCTGATGGGCAAAATCTTGCCTACTTCGTGTGATGTGCGAAAGCCGTCAAAGAAGTGAATGAAGGGAATGCGCGACTCGAGCGTAGCGATCTGCGCCACCAGCGCCATGTCGGCAACCTCTTGAACGGAATTGGAAGCCAGCATCGCCCAGCCCGTCGAACGGCATGCCATCACGTCCGAGTGGTCACCGAAGATCGAGAGCGCATGCGTGGCCAGCGTCCGCGCCGTCACGTGCATCGTCGCCGGGGTCAGCTCGCCGGCAATCTTGAACATATTGGGAATCATCAGCAGCAGCCCCTGCGACGCCGTAAACGTGGTCGCAAACGCCCCCGCCTGCAACGCCCCATGCAGCGCGCCCGCCGCTCCGCCCTCGCTCTGCAGCTCTTCCACAATGGGCAATGCGCCCCAAATATTCCGCTTCCCCTCCGAGCGCCACTGATCGGCCCACTCCGCCATCGGCGACGAGGGGGTAATCGGATAAATTGCAACCACTTCGGAGAGACGATAGGCTACCGAGGCAGCCGCCTCGTTCCCATCCAGAATGACCATTTTGCCAGGCGTTTCCTGTTCACTCATTCGCTTTTCCTCACAGCGCGGCCCGCAGAATTTTGCCGCTAGGTCGAGTCTCGTCTGTGAGGTCCCGAGTCGCAGTGATGCGAGACACACGGCGGGCAAGCAATCCCACATTATGGACTCGTGTCCTGCCTGTGAAGCTCGCATCAGAAAGGAGCTGTCATCCTGAGCAGAGTTTGCCGCGCTCTTTGCGGCAAACGGAGTCGAAGGACCTGCGGTTGCACTTCGGAACTTACGCGACGAGCCATGGAGACCAGACACTAGCCTCCCATTCAAGGCAGAACCCGCCCGCTTAAGCCAACTCTTGGAGTGAGAGAATCAACCTTGCCACGCAAAGGCCTTTCCCGTACTCTGAACGTCATGGAAGTACATTTCTCACCCGATGTTGAAACGCAGCTTGAGCAACTGGCCGTTGCCAACGGCAAGAACGCCGTGCAACTGGTAAAGGATACGGTTGCCAGGATGCTCGAAAATCAGGCGCGCTTCATCGCGGGAGTGCAAAGAGGCATCGAGCACGCCGACCGTGGCGAATTTGTCGAGCATAAAGACGTGCTTGATCGAATCGACAGGCTGCTTCACTCGTGAGACAGATTCGGTGGACGACCGAGGCGTCCGATCAACTCGATGCAGCCGTTCAACGTATCCTTGAAGACAATCCCGCGCACGCCTCGCACGTTTCGCGCAATACGACACCCAACTCCGGCATGGCGCCGGGTATTCTTAATGGAAGGAGTGCGGATCATGGCAACCCTGGATTGGTCACAATGCCCCGCCGTCGAGAGCATCCCCGGCAAGGTCAGCGGCGCATGGGTATTCAAAGATACTCGTATGCCCGTCTCCATCGTCTTTGAAAATCTCGAAGCCGGAGCCTCGATCGGCGAGATCATGGATTGGTTCCATTTGTCGCGGGAACAGCTCGTTTCCGTGATCGAATTTGCCGCGCGGAGCCTTGACGCTCCCCCACCTTCGCAACAGTTCGCTCAAGCCGTCGATGCTCATACTGTTTGACCACAGCACCCCGGCTCCGCTGCGCTACGCTCTCAAAGGCCACCTTGTTGTCGAGGCCATTGAACGCGGATGGGACCGGCTTGCGAACGGCGCCTTGCTCGATGCAGCAGAGGCAGCAGGTTTCGAATTGCTCTTGACCGCCGACAAAAATATGCACTACCAGCAAAATTTGACGGGCAGGAAAATCTCAATCCTCGTTCTCGGCAACGCGCAATGGCCTGTATTGCGCCGCTACGCCGATAGAGTTGTTGCCGCCGTCAAAGCGGCAACACCCGGCAGCTTCGCCGTGGTAGAAATTCCCTTCGAGTAAAACCCGCGTTTCTCTCCCGTCAAAATGCCCGGCGCCCTATCCATTTCACGGCCTCGCCGTGAAAAAGGAACAAAATCAATTCGGCGCCCTCAAATCGCACGCATCCGATTGTTGCGCGGATTCTCTTCCACCTCTGCCAGGCCCAGCTCCTTCATCACCGGCGGCACATACATGGCAAACCGGCCGCGCAGGCCCTTCTTCAAGCCGTACCAGCCGCCCACCGGATTCGAAGCCGAGCGAGCCCAGTCTTCAACTGTCCCTGCCGCGGCCGGCTTTTGTTCGTCCGCACTGCCCAGCAGCATCCAGTCGCCATGCGCCTTGAGCATCGCACGCAGATCCTCAAGGCACCGCAGGTGGTAACGAAGTTGAGTCTTGCCCACCTGGACAACAAGCGCCGGCGGATCCGCAGCCGTGTCGCGATAGGCTTGAAATTCAGCAGTCCCGGGCGGCGTCTTCAATGTCCATGGATTCTCTTTCGTTCCGGCGGTGGCCATTCTCATTCCTCCATTGCACACGCAATCGCCGCATGGCGATCGTGATCGCATCGCCTCATTCTCCGGTCGCGCCCCTTGCCTGTCAACGCACCGGTTTGTTCGTGGATTCAGCGCTTAAGAGGCCTTGTCCCCATGCCAGAAGGCTCTCAAACGTGGGCATCAGTCCCTTGCCCGGTTCGGTGAGCTCGTAGTGTGCGCCACGCCCCGTTGCGCCCGTTGATCGCACCACAAGGCCGGAGCCTGCAAGCGCCCCAAGGTTGCGCGTCAATTCCTTGGCACTGATGCCGGCAACGCTTGAGAGCAATTGGTTGTACCCCTGCGGACCGTTGAGCAGAAGCGAACGCAGCACCAGCAGCTTCCACTTGCCGCCAATGATGTTGATCGCCATTTCCACCGGACAAGCCGCCACCGGAACCTCTGCAGCAGCCTTGCTCGACTTTGCAGTTTTCGTAATCGGCATTCTGCCATCCTATGCGACGAACCCGTCAGCCCGCCTTACGTCGCCGTTGCCTTTCTGCCGATGAAGTTGTTGAAATCCTGCATATCTGGCACGGAGAGCAAGACTGGCGCTGAGAGCTGGCAGTGTCTCACAAAGTGTCCCAATCGAGAACAAATTCCGCGCGGTGGTTCGCGGATTGTACCTATTCGATCGGTTCCGCGTTCAGCTCGATAGTCGAGAAATTGTTCCAAACTTTGATCAATTCGATCACGCTCATCACTGCCAGAAGTAAGGAGATGCTTGTTGACAGCACAACTTGCAAGACGTAACGGGCGAGTGAAACATGAGCGAGCGCCGAGAGCCGAGCCACAACCAAGGTTGGCAAGAGGGCCATTGAGATGAGCGTTGCGACTCGCGCGCTTATATCAGAGTAGACGCCCACCCAGACGATCGAATCATTTCGATTTCCGCGTAGCCCGCTCCTCAGCACTCGCAAAAGCAAGAGGAGGTAGCCCTGCACGCACAAAAGGATCGGCACACCGAACGTGATGATCCGATCAATTGGAATCTTTGCACCGAGAACCTCGATTCGATCGCTCGTGATCTTCGTCTCGTCGCGCAACACGTCGGCCAAAGAGCCGAACGGGAGGGATAGAAGCTCATCCGGTAATTGCGCCAGCCCAGGAAATGTAGTTGCAAACGTGCCGGTCGGCCAGTTTGCGGAATAGCGTGTCCGCAGTGCACTCTGCAGCGCCCCGCCCACCTTTTCGACTTCAAATGCGACGGGAACGATAACCGTAGCATCCGGGCATTGCAGATAGAGCGCTAACGAGGGGGTTGCGACGGGGATCGGCATGCGGGTCACCGGCGCGTGAGTCGATGTGTCATACAAGCTTGGAGCAACCTCGGCGAGTTCCTTTGTCATTCCTTGCGATTGTTCGTTGACCTCCCAAAGGTGTGGTTCGCTGCAGGTGGCGGCGGGCCGAGTAACTCCTTGGAGGCTATTTCTAAACACGCCGCGAGTGATCCTCCACCCACTACCAATCCCCTCAGTCGATGAAGGCTGGATTACGGCCGCAGCACCCCCGATTCCACCGTCGTAGGCATAGCCAACTGCCGAAGAATAGAGAGCGTCCCAGATTACTTTGAATTCCTCGGCGTTTGTTGGTCCCACCACTGTAAGGCTTTCGAGTGGCAATATGCCGTGTCGTTCAGACTGAAGAATGAGAGGATTGCGAAGATTCTGGGCCGACGGATGCACCCACTCGCCTGAGAACCAGCGCAACTCGAAATCCTTGTACTGAAAGGTCGCGGAAACTGGCGGAGTCCCATCATACGCGATCCACAATAATTCACTCTCCGAGTTCGGCAACTTCGCGTCCAGCTCCTTTGCAATCGCCTGCATCGGGGGTTGCAAGGCATTCTCATCCCACTGAGTAGCTGCATTGTTGATAGAGGTCAATTCGTCAAACGCCTGGGAGCGGCTTGAACCAAGCGTCTCGAACGAGGAAATCGCCAGCACAACGGACGCCAGCACCAAGGCGAAATGAACGGTGCGCAAATGGGCCAGATGGTCTTTTATTTCTTGAGGCATTGACTCGCCCTTCGGACAGTCTTGTCGACGTTCAAGATGCCGGCCACAAGACGGGCAAACCGTTCCGGGAACCTCACCCATTTCACAGCCATAATGTGAAAAGGGGGAGACACCACGAACCTCAACCCGCCATGATTCACCGAAACCTATTCTTTCTCCTCTTCATTGCCCCCGAAAGATCCGCGGGCCTCACCCCGCCAGCCCATCCACCAGCGCCGTCCACTCGTCCTCCAGCGTTTCCCGGTAGAACCCCGGCCCCGCCCGCTTATACCAGTAATCCGCGTTCCACGCCTCGCCCTCTTTCCGATGCAGATACGCATGCACCGCCATCCCCTCCGCTGTCTCCAGCTCGTCCACCAGCCCATGCGCCCGCGCCCAGTCGCCCTTCGCATCCCACCACAGCGCAGCCAGCGGTGCCGCCAGCCCCTCCGGCGGCTCGGCTCCGCCCAACGACTCGCGCATCTCCTTGACCGTCATACCCCTCTTGTATCACCCTCGTTTCCGGCATTTCCAGCAAATCTTTTCCCCACTATGGTGATCTGGATCACTTTCTGCCGCCGATTTCACTGATAAAAACAGACCATCGTTCCGATGAATTGAGCAGAGGGGTCCGCCAGGGGGTCCGAAAGGGACTGGCAGGAGCAATCATGCCGTCTTTTCCGGAGGTCAAACGGTGAAATGGGATGAACCAAAGAATCTTGAATGCAGCGTTTGCAACCCGGACCGTAATGGTCGTATACTGAACTCCGACCAATCCGGTCGTAGTTTGCATTGGGACTTCCGCCAGAACGTATTACCCTTCCGGCAGCCCCAGGGAGTTCGTCGGGTGAGCGTACTCAGCGAGTTGAAGGTCGGGGAAACCGCCATTCTGGTTGCCCTCGATCTTCCTGAATCCGTGCAGAACCACCTCATGCACATGGGCTTTGTCCCCGATGCCCTGGTCACCTCCCTGCGCCGCGCCCCCGCCGGCGACCCCACCGTCTACGGCATTGATGGCATGGAGATCGCTCTCCGCCACGAGACCGCCGAATCCATCCGCGTGCGTCCCGCCGAAGCTGAAACCAATCCCGCCCTCCCCGAAGCCGATCAGGCCAAAGCCCAGGAGCTCCTCGAGGCCGCCCGATGAGCAGTTGCTGTGAAACCCCGGCCTTTGTGCCGCCCAGGTCGTCTCCGCCCGCGGGGGTTTTGAAGACCGTTGTCCTCATCGGCCCGCCCAACTCCGGCAAGTCCACTCTTTTCAATCGCCTCACCGGCCTGCGCCAGAAGGTGGCCAACTATCCCGGCGTCACTGTCGAGCAGCGCATGGGCCTCATGGCCGGCGTTGGCCGCGACGACCTCACCCTCATCGACCTGCCCGGCATCTACTCCCTCACCCCGTACTCTGAAGACGCCCGCGTCTCCATCGACGTTCTCCGCGGCAAAATGCCCGGCACGCCCAAGCCCGACGCCGTCCTGCTGGTCCTCGATTCCCTCCATCTCACCCGCCAGCTCATGCTTGCCGCCCCGGTCCTCGCCGTCGGCCTGCCCACGCTGGTCCTGCTCAACATGACCGACCTCATGGAGTCCCGCGGCGGCCACCTCGACACCCTCAAGCTCGCCCGCGAGCTCGGCGCGCCCGTGGCCCAGATCAGCGCCACCCACGGCACCGGCCTCGACGCCGTCCCGCTCTTCCTCCACCAGCAGACCGAGCGCGAAGCAGCCAGGCCCCTGGCCCTCCCCATCCTCGGCAGCGCCGCCAGCGCCCACACCTGGGCCGCGCAGATCAGCCGCAAAACCGGCTACCGCGCCCCGCTCTCCCAGGAAGGCACGCGCAAGATCGACAACATCCTCCTCCATCGCATCTGGGGACCCTTGCTTTTCCTCCTCGTCGTCATCGGCGTCTTCGAAGTCGTCTTCTCCATCGGCCAGCCCCTCTCTGACGGCTTTGGCGACATCCTCGCCCGCATGGCCGATCTGGTCCGCCCCATCCTCCCCGCCGGATGGATCCAGTCGCTCCTCCTCGACGGCGCATGGAAGGGCATCTCCTCGGTCCTCGTCTTCCTCCCCCAGATCCTACTGCTCTTCCTTTTCATCGGCATCCTCGAGGACTCCGGCTACCTGGCCCGCGCCGCCCTTATCGCCGATCGCGTCATGCGCACCACCGGCCTCAACGGCAAGGCTTTCATCCCCCTGCTCTCCGCCTACGCCTGCGCCGTCCCCGCCATCATGGCCACGCGCACCATCGAGAACAAGCGCGACCGCATGGCTACGATCCTTGTCACGCCCTTCATGACCTGCTCCGCCCGCCTGCCCGTCTACATGCTGCTCATCGCCGCCTTCATCCCCAACATCGTCTACCTGCACGGCTTTCTCGGCCTGCGCACCATCGTCATGCTCTCGCTTTACGTGGCCGGCTTCGTCGGCGCCATGACCACCGCCTGGCTCCTGAAGAGCTCCATCCTCAAGTCCAGCGAAACCCCCTTCATCCTCGAGCTGCCGCAGTACCGCATGCCCACCCTGCGCTCGCTCGCCATCCGCCTCTTCGACCGCGCCAGCGTCTTCCTTCGCCAGGCCGGAACCGTCATCCTCTGCGTCACCCTCGCCCTCTGGGTCCTCGCCCATCTCCCTGTGGCCCACATCGCCGGCGGCACCTGGACCGCCCCTGAACTCGCCGAAAGTATCATCGGCCGCCTCGGACACTTCATCGAGCCCGCCATCGCCCCGCTCGGCTTCAACTGGAAGATCGGCATCGGCCTGCTCTCCTCGGTCCTCGCCCGCGAAGTCATGGTCAGCACCATGGGCACCCTCTACGGCGCAGACCCCGCCACCCAGGCCATGCACCTCCAGACCGCCCTCCACCACGACATGACCCTCGGCGGCGCGCTGGCCCTCATGATCTTCTTCGCCTTCGCCATGCAGTGCACCTCCACCATGGCCGTAGTCCGCCGCGAGACCAACAGTTGGAAGTGGCCCGCTATCCAGTTCCTCTATATGCTTGTTCTCGCCTGGGTCGCCGCCTTCGTCGTCAATCACCTGACCATGGCCATCTTCGGCTAGTGTGGTGAGTCCGACGTTCGTATCCTAAAAACCTGTCATCCTGAGCAGCCAAACTCGCGCGACGCGCTACGGCCATAGATGAACACCGGCCTGACCAGCCGGAAAATGCCCCGTGCCCCATCCATTCGCGCATTTTGCGAATGGGTGGGAAACCACGATCCTCAACGGGCCCCATTCATCCTGCGCGCGGCTGCCCTCACCGCGGCGGCGCGTTCTTCACGTATTTGTCAAACCAGCGAACCATCTCGTAGATCAGCTGCTCGTTCGACTCCCTTGCCGAGTACCAATGCGGCTCATGCGGCAAGATCACCAGGCGCGCCGTGCCCCCATTGCCTCGAATCGCCTCGTAGAGCTTTTGCGATTGCAGCGGCGTCGTGCCGGGATTCGCGTCTTCTCCGCCGTGCACAATAAGCAACGGCGTTTTGAGTGTATTGGCGGAGAAGAATGGTGAGACCTTCAGATACACATCCGGAGCCTCCCACACCGAGCGCCGCTCGCTCTGGAAACCGAAAGGCGTCAGCGTCTTGTTATAGGAGCCGCTGGTAGCGGCCCCGGCGCGGAACAAGTTGGAATGGGCCACCAGGTTCACGGTCATCAAAGCGCCGTGGCTGTGTCCCGTCACTCCAATGCGGTCGGGGTCGGCCACCCCCAGCCGCACCGCCTCATCCACCGCGGCCTTGGCATCGGCCACCAGCTGCTCCAGGTACGTGTCGTAGGCCTTCTTCGGATCGCCGACGATCGGGAACGAAGCATCGTCGATGATGGCGTAACCCGCCAGCAGCAGCAGCCGGTATTCGTACAGCTCCGTGAAGGTCTCCTGCGAGCCTGTAACCTGGCCGGCCTTCGTAGGGTCGGCATAGTCCAGAGGATATGCGTAAAGAATCGTCGGGACGCGCGTGCCCTCCTGATACCCGGGCGGCGTATACAGCGTAAACGACAGGTCAAGCCCGTCGGCGCGCTTGTAATTCACCAGCCGCTTTTTGATCGCCCGCACTGCCGGCGTCCGGTCCGGCATGTGCGTAATTGCCACGCTGGTCGACGCAAAGGCCGCTTCCCCGGCGGGCGTTGCCAGTGAGCTTCCCAGGGTGTGTGTAAACGCATTCGGCGGATCGGTCGGCGATTGATGCCAGGTCAGAAATGTCCGCGTGTCCGGCCCGGTGAACGAAAGAAACTGCTCATACGAAGTCTTGTCGCTGCGAAACAGGCGTTCGGATTTGAGCGTCTTCAGATCGAGCCGATCCAGAAACGGCCGATCCCCGTCCGGCGACGAACCGGTTCCCGCAAGATAGATCGAATCCCCTTCCATGCGAGCCACCCTCATCCCATTCGCAAGGGTATGTCTCACCGGATTGCCGGGATTCGCATAATGCTCATCCGTAGACAGATCCCACAGTAGGCGAGGCTTTTGCCGCGGATCGTCAACGTCGAGGATGAAGGTCTTTTTCCAGTGCCGGTTCTCGTCATACTGGTTCAGAAAAGCAACGTTCGGACGATCGCTCCAAAGAGAGCCGATGTAGCGCTGCTCAGTCCGCGCGATCTCCACAGCGGGTGAGTTGAACGGCGCCTTTTGCAGCATGATCTTGTCGCGCGCCGGAACATTCACATTCCAGTCGCCGCCATCCAGCGCCTCCGCCCAGATCAGCGTGGCCGGATCGGTGGCGCGCCATGAGAATTCGCGCGGTCCCACCCGTACCCCTTGAATGGGAACGCGATCCGCCAGTGGGATCGACGCGATCGTATGAACAGCAACGCCCGAGCGATCCGTTACGTCCCAGACTTCCACCTCCTGCGGGAATCGATCGTACGTAGTCACATACGAGTAGGGCTTGTGGATGGCGGTAACAAGGATGTGCTGACCATCCGGCGCAGGATCGACCTCTTCGTAATTCGCCTGCTTTCCAATAGGCGTGATGGCCCCGCTGGCCGCGTCTACAAGAGCCAGTTGCGAGGCCGCGTAGTAGTCGAAGAGGTCCTCGTCGTGCTTGTTGTTGAGCGTGTCGCGGTTTTCATAAGTGCTGCTCTGCCCTTTTTCGCCGCCTGTCTCCTGGATGCTCGGACCCATCGGCACAATCGGCTCGGGCGGCGGCGCGCCCATCCCCTCGGGTACCAGCTTCACCAGCAGCGTCTTCTGGTCAGGCATCCATTGCATCTCGTCGTTGAACATGGGGTTCAGCCGTGCCCCGGGCACGCGATGCGCTTCGCCCGTCTTCGCATCGCCAATCCACAGTTCCACCGACTCGGAAGCGAGATTCACAAACGCAAATCGCTTTCCATCGGCGGCCCAGGTTGGCTCTCCAGGGCAAGCGCCATCGGGAAGCGCCACATGAATCTGCGTCCCATCCGCGATGTGCACCAGCTCGAAGCCCGTCGCACACTGTGTAATGCCGTAACCGCCCGGGGTGTCGTGTTTGCTGTGATTCTTCGTTTCCACCCGCACCCCCGCGAGCCGCAGGAACGGCGTTGCCACCCGCGCAATCGATGGGTATTCCTCCACGTACACCAGCAGAATCGTGTCCTGTGTCGGGCTCATCGCAGGATAGGGAGGGAATGGCGCGTGCATCACATCGAGGATGTTCTTCGGCGGCTGGTTGTATCCCGACGCGCCGTCACTCGATCCCTCCGGCATTGACGCAGCCTTCAAGAAAGCTGGGTTCGACTGCGCTCCAACCGGCACACACAACCCAATGGCAACAAGCGCTCCGGCCAAAAAACAATACAAGCTTCTCTGGATCGTCATAAATCCCCTCCGCATCAGTTCTCCGGCAAAGACCCAAGAATAAGCTGATGCTCCCCGGCTCCGGGCATCCGTTCAAGCCCTCGTGGCGCGGCCCCGAACGGGTTCGCCATAATTCATTGATTCACCAGGGAAATCCGCTTGGGTCCGCGTGTACGAGCCAGTATACCCGCCGCTCCTCCGGTCGCGTCCGCCTCTTGACTCCGTTTTCAGGCTGCCTGCAAACCCACATTCGGCCTGCACCCCGCCGCTCCGTCCGATGCCTGCCGTTGACGGCTCTACTCACGCCAGCTATCATCGCTTTCCTCTCAACAAGTTCCCAGTCGCCTTCACCTTGCTGGTTGCACGCAGATCCATGTATCGCCCCGAAGGAGCTTCACCATGCGGACTCCGCGAATCATTACCTGTCTTGCCTTTCTTGCCCTCACCTCGCTGCTCCCCGCACAAACGCCCCCCACCGCCTACACCATCACGGAAGCACTCCCGAACGAAACGACCGGCTCCATGACCATTTATCGAAACGGGTCGCAGGTCCTGATCGAATACAAGCACGCCGCCACGCCGGACGGTACTCCCGCCTCTCGTTCATTGAACTTCATCGACATCAAAGCAGGTACACAACGTAGCTGGGACCCCAGCGTCACGCCCATGACCTGCAGCGCCAGCACCTTCTCCGGAGACTGGGGCGACCCCTTCGCCGGCGGTGCGGAACTCGCCGGCCCCATCGCTAAAGGCGAAATTAAGATCACCGGCGCCGAGACCCTGAGTGGCATCCCCACCAAAATCTATACAGGCACCACCCAGGGCATGAACATCAAAGTCTGGTTCGATCCAAAAAACAGCCTGGTCGTCAAGTCAGAATTCGGAGCGCCCGGCGCGGCCATGACCACCATGACCGACATCCGTAGCATCTCCTTTGCCCCACCCGCCGCATCGTTGTTCGCCCTGCCCTCCGCCTGCGCCGGCGTCAAACCGCCACCCACTGCAGCCGAGCTCATGGCCGACGAAACCGGCGACGACGGCGCCAACTGGGTCAACGCCATCTACGGCCCCGGCTCCAAGAACACTTGCTCCATCGTCGTCCGCGTCGTTGCCGCCAAAACCATGGCTCCTATCAACCGCAAGTTCCAGGCCGCCATCGACACCACCTACAACCAGGACGCGCCCACTCCGCCGCAATACGTATTTGGCGTCGGCAGGGATGGCACCTCGACGTATGCGGGAGGCGGCCTTCACGAAATCACCAATCAGGTCCGCGATGGCGTGCTCCGCATCGACAATCCGCCCGCCTATTTCATGCTGGGCGTAAATATTCCCACGCCCAACGAAGGAGCAAACGTCGGCCTCATCTATCGCCAATGCTTCGCTCCCGTAACCGTGCTTTACGACATCATTAAAGACCCCAGCGACCCAGGCAAAGGCGCCGACTGGCTCTATGCCAAGGCCGGCAAATACGCCACCGCCCCCGCGCACTGAAGAGGCATTCTACAACGATCACAATTGCGGGTTCCTCAGGTCTCGATTTTGAGACCTGGGGAAGCACCCCCCTCAACAGAACAAACCCGATAAATATGAGAAACTAGAAGAGACAAAGTCCTCTGGACGCATGTGGGTGCACCTGGTCTCGATTTTGAGACCAGGGAATGCAAACCGCGCGCCCCAACATCGAACCAACCCCAGCCTCACCCGGCCCGACGGGGTCCCCGCGGACAGGTCTTCGTCCGTGGGGTGATCGTCGTTACCCCGCTGCGGCCACCAAATTAGGAACCATACAAGAATGCTCTCAGTCTCAAACGTCTCCATGCGCTACGGCGCCAAGATCCTCTTCGAGGATGTCTCCGTCAGCTTTGTCCCCGGCCGCCGCTACGGCCTCACCGGCCCCAACGGCTCCGGCAAATCCACCTTCATGAAGGTCCTCACCGGCGAGCTCGATGCGCAAAAGGGCAACGTCGTCCGCCCCCGCAAGTTCGGCGTTCTCCGCCAGGACCAGTTCGCCTTCGATGCCTATCGCGTCATCGACACCGTCATCATGGGCAACAAGCCCCTCTGGGCCGCCCTCGAAGAGCGCGACCGCATCTACGAGAAACCCGAGATGACCGACGAAGACGGCATGAGGTTAGGCGAGCTCGAAGGCGTCATCGGCGACGAAGACGGCTACACCGCCGAAGCCGACGCCGCCATCCTTCTCGACGGCCTCGACATCCCCGAAGAAATCCACGAGCGCAAAATGTCCGAGCTTCAGGGCGGCCAGAAGGTCCGCGTCCTCCTCGCCCAGGCCCTCTTCGGCAAGCCCGAAGCCCTGCTCCTCGACGAGCCCACCAACTACCTCGATCTCGACTCCATCCACTGGCTCCAGGACTTCCTCGACCACTACGACGGCACCCTCCTCTGCATCTCTCACGACCGCCATTTCCTCAACTCCGTCACCACCCACACCGCCGACATCGATTACCAGACCATCATCACCTACACCGGCGGCTACGACGACATGGTCATGGCCAAAACCCAGATCCGTTCCACCCTCGAGTCGCAGAACGCCCAGCGCGACAAAAAGATCGCCCAGCTCAACGACTTCATCGCCCGCTTCGCCGCCGGAACACGCTCCTCGCAGGTCACCAGCCGCCGCAAGGAAGTCGAGCGCCTCCAGACCAACGAGCTCGCCCGCTCCAACATCCAGCGCCCCTACATCCGCTTCGACATGATCCGCCCCAGCGGCAAGCACATCCTCGAGTTCAAGCATCTCACCAAGCTCTACAACGATCACAAGGTCCTCGACGGTTTCACCGGCAACGTTCTCCGCGGCGAAAAAATCTGTCTCATGGGCCGCAACGGCGCAGGCAAGACCACCCTCATCAAGAGCCTCCTCGCCAACTACCCCGGCCTCGCCGACAAAGACTTCGAGCTCGACTCCGGCAGCGTCTTCTGGGGCCACGAAGCCCAGATCGGTTATTTCCCCCAGGACGTCGGATCCACCATCGAGCATGGCCTCACGGTCGCCGAGTGGCTCCATCGCTGGAACCCCGCCGCCCACAGCGAAGAAATCCGCGGCATCCTCGGCCAGATGTTATTCAGCGGCGAAGAAGGCGACAAGCAAACCAAAGCCCTGAGCGGCGGCGAGCAAGCCCGTCTAGCATTTTGTAAGTTAATCCTAACCAAGCCCAACATACTAATCTTCGACGAGCCGACTAATCATCTCGACTTAGAAGCCATCAACGCCCTGAACATAGCCCTCCAGCGCTACGAAGGCACAGTCCTGCTAGTAACTCACGACCACGACCTGATCGACGAAGTAGCCACAAGATTATGGAACTTCAAGTCAGACGGCATAGAAGATTTCCAAGGCCCCTACGCCGAATGGAAAGGCAAGCATAACTAGGAAGAACCCTGGGAACCACGAACCATTTGAGCCCATGCGATATCGAGCTGCAGCAGCACCCAAAGTCGCGCCAACCAACGCTCGAAACCAATGAAAAGGCCGAATGCGCACCTTCGCCATTTGTTTGGCGGGTGGCCTCGGTCTCGAAGATCTTTCCAAACCACGATGGGGGTGCCCCCGGTCCCTCGCTTTTGGGGACCGGGGAGAGCACGAAACTTTGGTGGATGCCCCGTTGGCCAGCCACCAATGCGCAGGTGCCCATCCTTCGGCAGGTGGCCCACCCATAAACCGGCCAAATACCCTCGGGTGCCCCATCCATTTCACAGTCCCATCGTGAAATGGGTGGGAGACCACGAACCCCCCATCCGCCAATTCTCCCGGTAGGGAGAATATGAAAATAGCCCAGGGTGAAACCCTGGGTCAGCGCCCCACAAATCCAAAGCGCCCCGTAGGGCCGCTGTGACAACCCCCACACCAACCGCCCCACCACAGTCTCGACCCCTTATCCCAGCGATTCCAGATACGCCGCAAAGCAGTCATTAAACAGTGCCCCCGGCCGGCGTTCCCGTATCCTTCGCACGATATCCGGTCCGGACATACCGAGTTTGTGAAGGATGATCCCGGCCACCAGTGCGGAGCGGTTGAAACCCATCCCGCAATGAGACAGCACGCAGTGTCGCGAAGCCACCAAGCTCGTGCCCAGGTTTCCCAGCGCGTGCAACTTGTCCAGATTCGGTAAGCCCTCGTCAAAAATCGGGAAATAGATATAGAGGCATCGATCGGGAAGTGTCGGCACGCCACAGTCAATATCGCCATCGACATCGATGACCGTATCGATCCCATGGCAAGTCAATGCGTCCCAATCGGTTATCGCAGGTGAGATAAAAAGCAGGCGTTCATCGTCAACCTGAAACAGCTCCATTGCGCCAGCCTATCAAAATTCCAGCGGCAACTGGTGCCGAGACTGGCACAATCTTCGGGATCGAACGATCCCTCGGATTCTCCAGCATCCCCCGCTCAAATCGCCCTGTCTTGAAAAACATTGCAAAAATGGTATAATCACTCCATGCCGTGGCAAGTCGGATTTTTCGATGAGGAGACCAAGGCAGCACTTGACGCTCTTCCTCCCGACCTCCGAGCCGCCTTCCAACGAATTGTGGAACTGATTCAAGCCCACGGCCTTGAGCGTGTGCGCGAGCCGTACCTCAAGCACCTGGAAGGAAGGTTGTGGGAGATGCGTTTGAAGGGCAAGAGCGGAATCGCCCGCGCAATTTATGTCACGGCAACCGGCATGCGCATCGTCGTCGTTCATGTCTTTACCAAGAAGACGCAGAAGACCCCACGCAGCGAGATCAAGCAAGCTTTGAAGAAGGCAAAGGAGGTCAAATGAAACAGAAATTCATCCCCGTCGAAGCATCGTTCAAGCAATGGAAGAAGGACCCTAAGTACGTTACCGCCTATAACGCGCTGGAAGCCGAATTCGCCCTTGCATCGGCCATGATCAAGGCACGCGCCGATGCGGATATGACCCAGCAGCAGGTCGCCGAAGCCATGGGGACGACTCAAGCCGTAGTCGCCCGCCTCGAAAGCGGCAAGACCCTTCCATCCACACGCACCCTTGAGCGCTTCGCGAAAGCCACCCGCACCCGCCTGCGCATCAGCTTCGCCCGCGAAATATTGAGCCGTGAAACTGCGCGCTGAAACCAGCCACCAATGCCAGTCACCTGCGATTCATCCCCAAAAAGCGAGGGGGCCGCACAAGGCGGCCCGCTCTAGCCCTATTATGCCCCAGGCTGGGGTTTAGCAGGCTCACGCCTGCATACAACTACCAAAAGATTAAGGCTGTTTTACGCCTAAAGCAAGCGCAGATTCCGAGTCCAGCTTCCTTCTTTGCCAGCAGCCATTTATCCAGATCGGCCTGTGCGCCCCAATCTAGCCATCGAGACCTCGGATTCTCGCCCATCCTCGCCGCCTGGCTGCCCGATCTCGGACGCACTCTTCGAGGAAAACCTCGCGGCCAAGGTCGCCGGCATCATGCTAAACTTGCCGAGTTCGCAGCCCCTTCCCCCCAGAAGCCGAATCGAGTAGAACCGTGAAGAACCGCAGCCTCGCATCCAATCTCGGCACGTGCGTCTACGCCGCGGGCGCCATCTTCCTCGGCGTTCTCGGCCTGACCTCGGGCGACTTCGCCACCACATGGCAGCGTGTCGGCCCCAACGTACCCTTCCGCGAACCGCTCGCCTGGCTCACCGCCTTCATCGAGCTCGCCGCCGGGCTCGCTCTCCTCTGGCGTCGAACCGCTCGCGCCGGCGCTCTCACCCTCACCGTCCTCTACTCCGTTTTCACCCTCCTGTGGGTGCCCAGTGCTTTTGTAAATCTTGGCAACTACGACCCCATTGGCAATGTCTTTGAGGAGTTCTCCCTGGTCGCCGCCGGCCTGGTCCTCTGCGCGGTCTTCTCGTTTCCCGGTTCATCCCTTGCGCGCCACCGGCCCTTCTTCGTGCTCCTCTTCGGTATCTGCCCGATCTCCTTCGGCATCGTCCACATCGTGGATATGCCCGGCCTGTTGGGCGCAATCCCCGCCTGGCTGCCGCCCTCCAGGATGTTCTGGGCCTACGCCACCACCCTGGGCTTTTTCGGGGCCGCCGTAGCCATCCTCACCGGAATCAAGGCTCCGCTCGCGTCCCGCCTGCTCACCGCGCAGATCGTGATCTTCGAGCTGCTGTTCTGGATTCCGAATCTCCGCGCCGCGCCTCACAATCACTCCAATTGGGCGGGCAACGCCATCAGTATCGCCATCGCCGGCGCGACATGGGTAGTATCCGACTCCATCTGCCAGGCCGCCAAACGCGCGGCGGACGTCCCAGGTCCGGCAATCCAAAAGTGATCGGGTGCCCCAGATCTCGTTTCTGATACCTGGAATCGGTAGCCGCTCAATCTCAACGCAGGCCCAGAACATCCTTGAAAACAACTTGACGCCTATGCGGCAATGCCGCATACTCAAATCGTGAGCATTCCCATGCTGACGGTCGTGGAAACCAGCGCCTTTGCCCGCCGGGCAGAGAAGCTGCTCTCAACCGAGGAGCACGAGGAACTGCTCTTCTATCTCGCCCTCCATCCCCAATCCGGAGACGAGATACCCGGCACAGGTGGTGTGCGCAAAGTGCGCTACGCGGCGCGAGGCAAAGGAAAGTCGGGCGGAGTGCGGGTGATCTATTACTTCTACGACGAAGAAAATCCCCTCTACGCCATCTTTCCGTACGGCAAGAATGAGCAGGCCAATCTAACACCCGCCTAAAAGCGTGAAGTCGCAGCATTCGCAGCCACGCTCAAGGCTGCTGCAAAGGTAAGGAGGATCAAGTCATGAACCGCAAAAACGTATCCAGCGAACTCGTCGAAGCCATGCGGGAAGCCGCAGCCATCGCCCAGGGAGAATCAGCGCCGGCGGCAACGCATCATTTCCCTCTCCCGCTCGACGTAGATGTCCGCGCTGTCCGAACCGCAACCGGCCTTAGCCGCACCGAGTTTGCGCGCCGCTTTGCCCTCGACCCGCGCGCCTTGCAGGACTGGGAACAGGGCCGCCGTCGCCCCGACCGCGCCGCCCGCGCCTATCTCACCGTGATCGCCCGCCATCCCGAGGCCGTCGTCGAGGCGCTTGCGAGCTAACCCCATCCGTCCCGCACTCCCTCCACAGCCTCTCCCAGTTCCAGATCCCGTCCGACGCCTTGTACGGCAGCGCAAACCCCATCTGATGCGTCAGCATCACAACCTGTCCTCGGTGGTGCGCTTCATGCGCAAGCATGTACCACAGCATCTCCGGCCCCACCGGCCACGCCGGAGCCAGCGCATCTCTGCGAAACTTCTCGATCCGCCCCTCGCCGCCCAGCGCCTCCGCCAGCATCTCCATGCAGCGCCCGGCGCTCTCCGCCAACCCCGCTCGTGCCTGCTCCGGCGTGCAGTGCGCCCGGTTCAGTTGCGCCGGAACCTGCAAATGCGGAGCCGTCAGCCTCACCCATTTCGTCCGCACATTGTGCATGTGCGTGAAGATCGCCGCAATGGTCCGCACGTTGCCCGGCGGCTTCGCCTTCCATGCGGCCGGATCGAGATGCTCGATCAGAAGCTGGTTCATCCTGTCGTTGGCGGCAAACATCAGCACCGCGTCCCGCCCGGGCCGGTCATCCTTCTTCGCTGGTCGCGTAGTCAAGGCTCTCTCCTTGGCCCATGGTATCTCCGGTCCGCCGCATTTCACCCCAAACAGCGAGCGGGCCGCTCAAAGCGGCCCGCTCTAGCCCTATTCAGACCCAGGCTGGGGTCCTGCAGATTTTCACTGCGAGTGACTGCAAATCAGTCTGCGCCCGTTCCGCGCCAAATGCAACCCCGCCCGCGCCGCTTTTGCAGATACTTTTCCGCATCCCCTCGGCCTTGCGCCCACCAGACCTGCTCAAAGTCCCTTCCGCGCCCGAAACTCCCTCACCACCTCCGCCGGATCGCGATGCTGCCCATCCACCGCCTCGTTCATCGCCTGCATATCCTCCGCCGTAATCTTTCCCGCCAGCGCGTCCAGCGCCGTCTGCATCTGCGGCCATCGCTTCAGCGCCTCCACCCGCACCAGCGGCGTCGCCTGGTACGGCGGAAAATAGTGCTTGTCGTCCTCAAGCGCCACCAGCCCCAGCGCCTCAATCGGCCCATCGGTCGAGTTCGCCGCAATCATGTCCACCTGCCGCGCCTCCAGCGCCCGATACAGCAGTCCCAAATCCATCGTCCTTGGCGCCGCCGCAAACTTCAGCCCATACGCCGCGCTCAACCCCGCCAGCCCATCCGGCCGCTGCTCGAACTCATACCCCACTCCCAACCGCCACTGCGGCGCGTAGCGCGCAGCCTCGCTCAACCTCGTCAGGTGCAGCGCCCGCGCATCCTCGCCGCGAATCACCATCGCAAAGGTATTCTCGAACCCCAGCGGCTCCGCCACCACCACGCCGTACCGCTGCGCATAGAGCCGCCTCACCGTCTCCAGCACCCGCTCCGGATCGCGATCCACCGGCTGCTTCAGAATCGCCGTCAGCGCCGTCCCCGTGTACTCCACATAGGCGTCGATCCGCCCCGCCACCAGCGCCTGCTGGCAGATATAACTCCCCGCCAGGTAAAATCGCCGCTCGACTTTGAGGTTCGACTTAGCCTCAATCTCCTGCGCCAGCAGCTCCCCAAGCACCACCTGCTCCGTAAAGTTCTTCGCCCCAATCACCGGATGATCCGCCCGCGGTGGCGCGCACCCCGCCAGCAGCATCGCGAGCAAGCCGGCCATCGCAATCCGCCCAACCAGCCATCCTCTCCGAGTCATTTCGCCGCCACCGTAAACCGCCGCTCCAGCAGCCCTAGCCCCGCATCCGCCCCCAGCGCCAGCAGCGCCGCAGGAATCGCCCCCGCCAGCACCAGCCGGTTATCCACTGACGCCACGCCGCGAAAGATCAGCTCGCCCAGCCCGCCCGCGCCCACCGCCGCCGCAATCGTCGCAATCCCCACGCAGGTCACCGTCGCCGTCCTCAGCCCGGCCAGAATAAACGACGCCGCCAGCGGCAGCTCCACCTTCATCAACCGCTGCCAGTCCGTCAGCCCCAGTGCCCGCGCCACCTCGCTCACCGCCGGATCGATCCCGCGAATCCCCGCATACGTATTGCGCAAGATCGGCAGCAGCGCATAAGCGGTGAGCGCCACAATCGCAATCCGCGCCGCCCGCTCGCCCAGCCACGGCAGCGGCAGCAGAAACCCGAACATCGCCAGCGAAGGAATCGTCTGCAGCACATTCGCAACCGCAATCACCGGCCTCGCCCACCGCGTCGCCCGCGTCAGCCAGATCCCCGCCGGCACCGCAATCGCCGTCGCCAGCAGCATCGCCGCGCCCGTCAGCCACAGGTGCTCCAGCGTCAGCGTCCAAATCTCGCTCCCATATTGTGCCAGGAATCCCGAGCCCATCACCGCTCCTCCCCTACCGCGCTGCGGCTCCCGCGATGAAATGCCTTCACATACGCCGCAACCTCCGGCTCCCGCGAGCGCAGAAACTCCTCCGCCTCCAGGTCTGCGACCACCCTGCCCTCGCTCAACAGCACAATCCGCTGCGCCAGGTACAGCGCTTCGTCCAGATCATGCGTCACCAGCAGCACGGTCTTCTTCAAACTGCCCATCAGCCCAAGCAACATGTCCTGCATCTCGCCCCGCGTCAGCGGATCGAGCGCGCCAAACGGCTCATCCATCAGCAGAATCCCCGGATCCGCCGCCAGCGCCCGCGCCAGCCCCACCCGCTGCCTCTGCCCGCCCGAGAGCTGGTGCGGAAATCGCCCAGCAAACACTTCCGCATCCAGTCCCACCGTCTCCAGCAACTCGCGCCCGCGCCGCTCCCGCTCCTCGCGCGGCCGTCCCATTGCTTCGAGCACGACGCCCACGTTGCGCAACACCGTAAAGTGCGGAAACAGTCCCGTCTCCTGGATCACGTAGCCTATCCGCCGCCGCAGCCCGATCAGGTCGGCCTCCGCCACCCTCTTGCCGTCGACCAGCACCTGCCCGCCGGCCTGCTCAACCATCCGGTTCACCGTGCGCAGCAGCGTCGTCTTGCCTGACCCGCTGCGCCCCAGCACAGCTGTCGTCGTTCCCTCTTCCAGCGCCAGCGAAATCCCGTCCAGCAGCCGCCGTCCCCCCGCCACGGTGACGCACACATTCCGAAATTCAATCGCTGTGCCCATTCGCCCGCGCTCCTGACCCCCGTCTTGCATGTTTGATCCGACCATAAAAGATGCAACTCCGCGCCCCATCCTTGCTGTCATTCTGAGCGGAGCGAAGCGAAGTCGAAGAACATGCTTCTCGCCGCCTTGGCGCAAGGGTGGGAGACCTCGCCATCATTGAGCGCCGGATCTATCGTGACCGAAGAATCTCTCACCGGCAAAGAAGAACTCACGCCCCGAACTGCCGCAAATGATGGTCCATGTGCAGCCAGCCCCAGCGCATCCACTCCTTCTCCGTCATCTGTCCGAAGATGGGGTGCGGCTGAAACTCGAAGTCGCGCGGCTGCCGCGAGAATCGGCCAAGATGCCGGCGAAGCTCATTCAGGTCCCGCACCATCTCCGCCGGTGCCGTGCCGCCCTTCCCGGCCTCGCACTCCGCCACCGTCTTCACCCCATGCGGCCAATGCATCGGCATCCACAAAGCCAGCCATTTGAATCCCGATCACGTAAACCAGTTGCTCACAGGCTTCGCCGGCTTGTCGCTCATGGTGATGCGCAGCGCATCGTTCAAATGGCAAACCATCTCGGCCGCCGTCATCCTGCCCCAGCGCCTCTCGCTCGCCGGCCCAATCGCGCCCAGCCGGTCGAGAATCTCCTGCCTGTCCGCCGCGTTGGCCAGCGTCTTCATCCAACCTCGCGATCAGTTGCGCCCATTCAATTCAGCCGCGTCCACGTCTCCGTCCGCCCCAGCAGCGATATGCCGATAAACCCCCGCATCCGCAGCGTGTCCTTGTCCACGGCCCAGATCTTCCCCTTGTATTGCTTGCCGTTCTCCGGGTCCACCACCGTGCCGCCCACCCAGTCGTCCCCCTCTGCATGAAATTCGCGCATGTTCACCATGCCCAGGATGAGCTGGTTCTTGAACTCGCCCGAGCACTTGTCGCACACGTCTTTCGGCGTGCGCCCCGGCCGCACCTCGGTAACGCGCCCAAACAGCTTGCCGTTTTCGAGATACGTATCTACTTTCCCACCCGCGGTTCCATCGCTGTTCATGACCTGCCAGTGCCCAATCGCGTTCTGCAGCTTCTCCGAGAGTTGCTGTGCCAGCGCCCCGCGCACCGGCGCCAGAAGAGCAAGCATGCAAGCAAAGAGACAAATGCGATCTGTTGTTTTCAAGGGAATGACCTCTCGGCAGGATTATAGTGCGGCACCCAACACCCCGGCCCGCAATTCCCATCCTGATCCAGCGCAATAACAGGAACGAATCTTGTTGACCGAACGGGTTCATTCCCCCTCCGAGCCGAGCCAATGCAGCCTCTCGTCCCGGAGGGACGGGTCGAAAATAGCCCCGGACAGAGCGCAGCGCCGTCCGGGAAAGCGCCCCAAACGAATCCCCCGGTCCTGGAGGAGCGGAACGAACCAACCTCGGCCTTCAATGGTGTTCATGCGATCGCCCTGCCTCATGATCCCGCCATTGACATGCTGTCGCGTTCGAGCGTGTAATTGAGTTGTTGGTTGTGGTGAAGGAGTTCACCCCACTGCAAAAAAAGGGATGAAGCCCGCAAAGCCCGTGCCCTCAAGTCGACGCGACCACAAGGAGCGGCGACCCGGCTCAAGGCCTGGTCGGATCCAGTTTCCCTCGTTTTGCCGTTAACCGCTGTCCCACCTCAAAGGCCGGACAGATGATGACTCCTGACAGGGAATCCTGTTGCGGAGTCATATCCCGGCGCGATCCCCGAGTACAACATCAAGGAGCATGAGTCCATGGCAAACGCATGGGTTCTCTCGGCCGTGTGGGTGGGCCTCGCACTTATCGCAACAATGCTCGCCATCTGGTTCCGCATCTCAACCGCACTCTCCGAGATCGTGGTTGGCACCGTCGCGCAACTGGCCATCGGCGCGTTCCTCGGTTCAGGCGGACTGCTGGCAAGCACCCAGTGGGTCACCTATCTGGCCGGGACCGGAGCCATCGTGCTCACCTTCCTTGCCGGTGCAGAGATTGAGCCTGCAATCTTCAAGGCCAAATGGAGCGAGTCTCTGACCGTTGGCCTGGCCGGCTTCATCGGCCCGTTTCTCGGATGCACCCTGGTCGGCCACTTCATCCTCGGCTGGACCATGCGCTCAAGCTGGCTCTGTGGCGTCGCCCTCTCCACAACGTCCGTCGCCGTGGTCTACGCCGTCATGCTCGAACTGGGCTTTAACGTCACCGACTACGGAAAATCCATCCTCGCTGCATGCTTTGTCAACGACCTGGGAACCGTGATCGCTCTCGGCCTCATCTTCTCGCCCTTTACTGTGAGAACCCTCATCTTTGTCGGCGTCTGCGCTGCCTTGTTCACCGTCCTCCCGTTTGTCACCAGATGGTTCTTCAAGAAGTACGGCGGACGCGTCTCCGAGCTTGAAACCAAGTACATCCTTTTCCTGCTCTTTTCCCTCGGAGGTCTCGCCGCCTGGGCCGGCAGTGAAGCCGTCCTTCCCGCTTACATGATCGGTGCAGTCCTTGCCGGAACCGTGGGCAAAGACCACATGCTCGTCCGCCGCCTGCGCACCCTCACCTTCGGCCTGCTTACTCCCTTCTACTTCATCCGTGCCGGCTCCTTTGTCTCCGTCCCCGCCCTGGTCGCGGCGCCGGCCACATTGCTCATCCTCTTCCTGGCCAAAATGGCCTCAAAGACCGCATTTGTCTTTCCCGCCGTCCGTGCGCACAACCATACCGGCCACGCAGGCACCTACTACACCCTCATGATGTCCACCGGGCTTACCTTCGGCACCATCTCTGCCCTCTTCGGTCTCAATCACCAGATCATTACCCAGTCGCAATACTCGTTCCTGGTGGCCGCCGTCATTGCCAGCGCCGTGTTCCCCACCCTCATTGCCAACACGTTCTTCATGCCCAAACATCTGCTTCCGCACAAAAAAACCGCCGAGGGCCTGCTTGTTCCCTTCCAACCGCCCGCCAAGGCCGGGGAAGAGGCATAGACCGAACCGGCCGCCCTTTCATCCAGGCGGCCATCATTTCGCGCCTCATCGCAACCGCTCGAACCACCGCGCGGAAGCTTGTAAGCTGAACAAAGGAGAAAGAAGCATTGCAGAAATACTTCCTCATCGCCATCGGCGGCGCGCTCGGCTCCATCGCCCGCTTCTGGGTCGGCTCCGCGATCGCCGGCCGCATGGGAATCAAATTTCCCTACGGCACGCTGGTCGTCAACCTGACGGCCTGTTTCGTCATCGGCTTGACGCTCACCTACCTGGGCCGTCGCGCCGACTTGAACCCCGCCTGGCGCTTCCTCATCCCCGTCGGCTTCATCGGCGCTTACTCCACCTTTTCCACCTACGAGTGGGAGACGCTCTCCACCCTGCGCTCCGGCGCATTCCTGCTCGCCGCTCTCTACGCCGGAGGTAGCCTCATCCTCGGCCTAATCGCCGTCTGGGCCGGCTCCGCCCTCGGAGAAATGATCTAGTGTCCTGAGTCCAGTGTTCGTGTCACAAGAGAATTGTCATCCTGAGCGACCGTAGCGCAGCGAAGGGAGTCGAAGGACCTGCTTTTCAGCCTTTGGGCACAAAAGCCCAAATCTGCAGAAGGTATTTAAGACGCAATCCATCTGCGCACCGTCCACCCAGGTGACCCCGCCCCTTGCCAACCCTGCCCGCCCGGTGCTTCAATCCATCGTTGCCCTCCGTGCGCCCGTCTACGCGCACGTGCACCGCAAGGAGGAGCCCCCATGCTGACCAGCGGCCCGGCCGTCAAAGTCTCCATCTACCTCAGCGATGGCGCCAGGCATCACGGCATCCCCGTCTACACCAGCCTGCTCGACTTCCTCTTCAAGAACGGCGTCCACGGAGCCACGGTCCTCAAAGGCGTAGCCGGCTTCGGCTCCACGCATCGCATCCACTCCGCCCACATCCTCGAAATCTCCGACCACCTGCCCATCAAGATCGAGTTCATCGAGACCCGCGAAAAAGTCGACGCCCTGTTGCCGGAGCTCGACAAGCGCACCGGCTGCGGCATCATCGAAATCCAGGAAACAACCGTCCTCATCCCCGCCAAGCATTGAAACCGGATGACCCATCCTTGCGCTCTCTTCTAGTGCAAGAGCGGGAGACCGCGAACCTCCTGCGAGCGAACAGCGAGCGTTTGGCCCCACCGCAGGTGGCTACTCAGCCGACGTAAACGGCGAAGCCGGCAGCCCCTCCCCGTTGAACAAATTGCACTGCGGGCTGTTCGCCCACCCGTACCGGACAAACACCGGCTCCGCAACATCCGGGCTGCTGGCCACCACCGTGTTCCCTTCGATCTTCGCCGTCGCGGCCACAAACTTCCCATCCCGCCCGGCCACTTCAAAGCCCGTCACGTCCCCGCCCTTGGCCGTCAACCCCTTGGCATGATGCTCAAACCACACCCGAATCGCCGCACCCTCCTGCGTCGCCTGCCGGAAAATCGGCCCGGAGTAGCTGATGTCCTCGCCATACTCGATCGCCCGCGCCGCCAGCGCCAACCGGTGCCCCACATCCACCTTGTCCGTCGGATGCACATTGTCCGGGTTGCCGATGTCGATGGTCACCGCCATCGCCGTATTGCGCAGCGCCAGCGTCTTCAACTGCTGCTCCCGCAACTCCGCCCAGTCCTCGCCCGGCCCGGATTTGAAATTCGAAATCTGCACAAACAGAAACGGAAAATCCCCAACCCCCCACTCGTGCCGCCAGTCCTCGATCATGGTCCGGAAGACGCGGCTGTAGAGCGGCGCGCGCGCCAGTGCGCTGTTGCTCTCGCCCTGGTACCAGATCACCCCGCGAATGGCCATCGGCGTCAGCGGCGCAATCATCCCGTTCCACAGCATCCCCGGGCCCCAGCTATCCAGTTGCGGATGCCACGGAAACTGCGGTTCCGGCTTGCCCGCCGCCTTGGCTTCATCGCGCTGCCGCTGCTCGTCTCTGTCCCGCGCCAGCGCGTCCGTCTCGCGCGCCGTCATCCTGCCCCACGCCGTAAAAACCGGCGTCAGCGCCGCGTCCGCGCCCAGCGCCTCCTCGCGTGTCCACGCGTCGGCCACCGTCCCGCCCCAGGTCGAGTCGATCACCCCCACCGGCACCTTCTCGCGCTGCTCGATCTCCCGCGCAAAGTACCACGCCACAGCCGAGAAATCCTTCGCCGTCTCCGGCGTCGATGCGGCCCACCCTTCGGTCTCCACATCGTCCAGCGGATAATCGATCGCCTTCTTCTTCACGATCAGCAGCCGGATGTGCGCATTGTCCGCGTGCGGCAGGTCCTGCGCCGCCGTCTCTGCCTGGTGCATCATGAACTCCATGTTCGATTGCCCTGACGCCACCCACACATCGCCCACCAGCACATCGTCGAGCGTCACGGTCTGCGGTGCGCCGCTGGCAGGCGTTCCCGTCACCGTCAGCGCAAACGGCCCGCCCGCCGCCCCCGGTCCAAGGTACACGCTCCATTTACCCAGTGGCCCAGTGGTGGTCGTCCGCGTCTCGCCGCGGAAGCTCACGCCGATCGGTTCGCCCGGCGCAGCCCAGCCCCACACGTGTACCGGCAAATCCCTCTGCACCACCATGTGGCTCGAAAGAATCCTCGGCAAAGTCACCTGCGCGCCGCCAATCGCGCCCGGAATCGAAGCTAAAAGAACCAAAGTCCTGAGATTCACGCGCATCCTCCCACAAAGCTCAATTCTTCCCGGCACGCCGCATCGCGCCGGCGCATTTCCAGGAACGATAACGCTACCAAAGCCCACCCGCCCCGCGCCACTCCATGCACCCACTACAACCGCCTGCGCCGCCCCATCGCCCGTCTAAACCCCTGACCGGGCGGCCGCCCCTGCGTTGACGACCTCGCCTGCAGCCGCTCCAGGCCGGTTTCAAGGTATGTACAGGTCATGTCGCCAGGCAGCCTTTCCCGATTGACTTTCCCTGCGCAAAACCCGCAGAATGCAGCCAGTGCGGGTGTTCAGGCTCCCCGTTCCGCTCCCCGCGCCTCCCATTTGCAGGCGCTGGACTCAGCCAACTCTGGCCTGGAAGAAATGAAGGATTCGCATGAGTGATTCCGCTCCGCAGAGCTTGAAGAACCATGGTCGCCTTGACCCGCCCTATCACTTCGTCCTGCTCACCGTCCTCACCGTCAACCTCTTTATCGTGCTCTGCTATGCCTGGAGAGATCTGAACTATTTCACCGAGTGGATGGTCATCCTCTCCATGGCCGTGTTCATTCCCGCCTTGAAGCTGCGCACCTATCCGCTCAAGGTGCAGGACCGCGTCATCCGCCTCGAAGAGCGCATCCGCCTCCAGGCCCTCGCTCCCACCGAGTGGCACGCCCAGATCTATCGCCTCACCGAGGACCAGTTGATCGGCCTCCGCTTTGCCTCCGACGACGAGGTGGTCGAACTGGCCAAGCAGGCGCTCGAGCACAATCTGAACCGCAAGCAGATCAAGGAGCGCATCAAGACCTGGCGCCCCGACGACTGGCGCGTCTGAACAAACGCTTTCCTTTTGGCGGCCATGCCTTCCCATGGCCGCCGCTCTGAAGGGTACATCTATGGCCGCAAAATGAAACCGGACTTTCCAGGCTGCGGAAGAACCCGGTTTGGAGGCCATCCGTCAGCGCTTTGTAACAGGGCACGACTTCAGTCGTGCCGCAAGACGGACTTTAGCCCCTGAGGGAAAGCACTCCGCATATAAGAAAATCGCGGCCGGCCTTCTCCATCAACCTTTGGCCTAATCGCCTGTCGGCCCCTTGTCGCCCTCAGCCTTCTCCTCCGCCTCCGCCAGTCCCTCCGCATCCAGCCCGTGCTCATGCCGGTAGTGCTCCACCGGCATCTTCCCATCCCACCACGCCCAGTTCATTGGATAAACATCGGGATCGAAGAACACCTGGTAGAAGTGCCACACCACAATCGCCAGAGTCGCCAGAATCGCCTCGTAGTAGTGGATCGCCGTGGCCACATCCACCCACCAGCGCGCCAGCAGGTTGCCCACCCACACCTTGGCCCACATCATCACGCCGGTCACGCCCATCAGCCCCGTGCCCCACACCAGCGCCCAGTACTCCGCCTTCTCCGCGTAGCTGAAGCGCCCGAACTTCGGCCGCACCTTGCTTAGTCCGAGGTAGTAGAACATTGTGCCTACAGCGTCCGAAATATCCCGAGGCCGCGGCGCAAAGTCCCAGATCAGCCGCCGCCCTTCCCGCGTCCCCGCGAGATAGAAGACGTGATAGATGCCCGCCGCAATCAGTACCACCCCGGCCACCCGGTGCGTAATACTGCGCAGCTTCTCGCCCATCGCCAGCACATCGGCCAGCCACGAGTTGGGGAACTTCAGCGCAAAGCCCGTAATCACCAGCACGATAAAGCTCGTCAACAGGATCAGGTGCTGCCAGCGCTGGTTCACCGTCATGCGCACCATGAACGGATTCTGCATCTTCCGTTTTGCAATTGCCTTGCTCCGCCAGAGGATGCCGTTGTGCAGGAACATGGCGCCGATCACCAGCAGGATCAAAACTACATAAATCAGCCGCACCCACCGCACCACGATCGAGCCGATGTCCTTTGCATGCGTGCCGTCTTCCTGGTGCACCTTGGTCAGCGTGAACTTCTGCGTCACTCCCTTGTGACACTTGCCGCAGGTCGCGTCCAGGTGGGCCTTGTTGATGGTCGAGCGCGGATCGCTCGACGGCAGAATGTCGTGTACCCCGTGACAGCTTGAGCAATTCGCCGCCACCACCGACCCGCCCTCCGCGGCCAGTCCGTGATAGCTGTCAAAGTAGCTGTTCACCCGGTTGCCCGGCACGCCGAACTCCTGGCTTAGCCGCACCCCCTCGTGGCAGCGCGCGCAGGTGTCGCGCGAAAGATTCTGCTCCGCCGCCGGCGAGTTGGGGTCGGCGTGCGACTTGATCGAGTGGATCCCGTGGCAGTCCGTGCATACCGGCGCCAGTTGGTTGCCGCGCGCAATCGCCTGCCCGTGAATGCTCTGGTTGAAGGTGTTTTCAATCTCCGTGTGACATTTGCCGCAGGTGCCTGGAACGCTCGCCTTGTAGATCGGCGACTTGGTGTCGTTGGCCGGCAGAATATCGTGCGTGCCGTGGCAATCCGTGCACACCGCGGCATTCTTCGAGCCATTCTCTACCGCCCGCCCGTGCACGCTGTCCTGGTAAGAGAGGAACGCCTGGTTGCTCTCCCCGTTCGACTCCATCAGGAATTTCTGCCCATGGCAGCGCCCGCATGTGGTGGGAATGTTGGCATGATTCACCGGCGACTTTGCGTCGTCGGAGGGAAGAATCTCGTGTGCGCCCCCGTGGCAGTCCTGGCAGTTGGCCGCCTGCGTATTCGCCGCCGAGGCCGGCTTTGCATGCAGGCTGTGGGAGTAAGCCTCCTGCGCATCCGCGTGGCACTGCGCGCAGGTTACCTTCTTGGGCGGAGCCTCGTGTACCAGGCTCGTCACGTCCTTGTGGCAATCCACACACGCAAACATCGATCCGTGGATGGACTTCTTCAGCTTGCCGCCGTCCACAGAGACGCTCACCTGCTTGCCGTTCACGTCCTTGGTCAGCGTTGTGTCGGAGTGGCACTGCAGGCAGTCCTGGTCCTTCAGCTTGTGCTGGCCCCACCCCGGACCGCTCCACGCCACCAGCACTGCTACGAAAATTCCGGTTAAAAATCTACTGCTCTTGTTCTCCCTCGCACTGCTCAGCTTCAACTTGCTCAGCCCCAGCCTGCTTAACCCGGACATTCCCTTGCCTCGTTTGCTCTCTCGACCCCCACTACTCTCTGAAATAAGCGCTCAAAGTCAGAACCAGAAGCGTAAGCCCGATGAAGATCGCCGTAAAGCCAATCACCCGGGCAAAGTTGATCCACCAGGTCGCCGGCGCCGCACCCCATCTGGACTCCAGCTTCCCTTGCTTCAACAGGCTCTGATACTCTTCCGGACGCTTCTCCTTGAACTCCTCTTCACTCTCCACGCCTGTAAATATCACCATGTCCATCGGGAATGTGTCCGGACGAAGATGCGTGTTCACAAAGTGAATCGAAAAAATAAACAGAATCGCCAGCAGCCCCTCTTCGCTGTGCACCACCAGCACCGCATTGAGCGCCCAGCCCGGCAGGAACCGCGCGAAGAACGGAGCAAACCACATCGCGTAACCGGAGAAGCCGATGATGATCATGCCCCAGAACACCGCCCAGTAGTCGAACTTCTCCCAATACGCGTAGCGCCCAAACTGCGGCCTCTTTCCCAGGCCCACAAACCAGCGCAGATGGCCCACCAGGTCCGTCACGTCCTTCCAGTTGGCCACCATCGAATTGGGTCCCCAGAAGATCCCCTTCTCCCGATTCAAAATCCCGCGCTGAAACACGTCCTTCACATGAATCAGAAACGCCACCGTCAAAACCACTGCGCACAGCTTGTGAAAGAAGATGATCGCGCCAAATCCGCCCACCGCCGAAGCAAACTTCCGCGCCCAGAAACTCTGGCTGAAGCGCATCGGAAGCCCCGTCGCCGCCAGGCCGAGAAATGTGCTGAACAGCACGCCGTGCATATACCGCTGCGCCGGCGTGAATCGCGTCACAAACCGCCTCGCCGCGCTTTCCCCCGCATTGTTTTGAGCTGCCGCTTGCCCCAGATCAGGCATGGTTCCCTCCCTTTGCCGACCTTCTTTTGACCTGTTCGTATCGCGAGCGGATCAGCCACAGAATTGTATGAATCAAGAAGAACGTAAGCACGCTCACCAGAAGCAGGTTCATGAAAAGCCCAATGTAGTAGAGAGCCGGATTCAACTTCCGGTTCCGTGCATTGGCATGCGGCTGGTATTTCACGAAGCTGGCATTGGCGCCCGCATGGCACCTGCCACAGGTCACAACTAGGTTGGCTTCGTTGATCGGGCTGCGCGGGTCCGACGCCGGCAGCACATCGTGCGCTCCATGGCAGTCCCAGCACCGCGCCGTCTCCACATAACCGCCCAGCGACCCTAGCTGGGAGTGGAACGTATCTCTGTAGGTGCTGAACTTGTCCGTGTGACAGCTCCCGCAAATGGGCGTGGACTGCATTCGAAACGCCGCTTCCGTCGGCTGCAAGATCGCGTGCGCCGTGTGGCAGTCCGAGCAGACAGGCGCTTTCATATTCCCCGCCGCAACCGCTTTGCCATGCACTCCGCCCAGGTAATTCTCCGTGATGCCCGCATGGCACTTTCCACACGTAGCCGGCACATTGGCCTTGTAGGTCTGGCTCTGCGGGTCCTTGCGGCTCAATATGTGGTGCGACCCGTGGCAGCTCTGGCAGTTGGCCGCCACCAGCAATCCCTCTTTGCTCAGCGCGAATCCGTGAATGGAGTCGATGTAAGACGGATAAACGCTGGCCAGCCCGTGCTTCTTCGCCATCCCGTTATCGCCATGGCAGGCGCTGCACGTCCGCGGAACGTTCAGCGGATACACCGCTGACCTCGGATCGCTCTTGGGGAAGATCTCGTGCGCGTTCCCGTGGCAGCTCGTGCAAGGATGATCGTTCGCATTCGAATGAACGCTTCCCGCAAGTCCCTTGGCCTCATCCGTGTGGCAGGTAGCGCACTCGACCGGTGTGATCTTGTCCGGGTGCGGATATCCCTTGATGGTCGCGTGGCAATTCACGCAATCCAGGGCGCCGTGAATGCTTGAGCCGAACTTGTGCTCATCCACGCTCACGCTGTGCCCCGATGCATCCTGCAACCCGGCGTCCGCGTGGCAGGTCAGGCAATCGGCCTTCGACTGCGCCCTCACCGGTCCCGCGGCCATCAGAATCGCTCCGGCGATCAGTGTCAGCGGTATCGAGAAAATGCTCTTCATCTTGACTCCCCGTTGTAAAAGAGCGCGCGACGGCAAACTTGCGGCGGCCGCGCAGCAAACGGCGCAAAGGACTGGCTGGGGCTGGTGGGGGTGGGCCTCAACTCATCGACCGTTCTCCCGGCAGAATCCCGGCTCCGCCACAGAATCGCCAGGTGCCCCAGGTCTCGATTTTGAGACCTGGGAAACCACTTGCCTGAGCATCCGCTCTGCGAGAGAACGACTGCTTACTTCTGCAGGTGCCCCAAGTCTCGACTTTGATACCTGAGAAGCGGGTGCGGGTGCCCCCGGTCTCGACTTTGAGACCGGGGAAACCACCCGCTCTGCGAGACAACGATCCCTTACTTCTGCAGCGTCCGGATATAAGCGACTACATCCTTGATCTGAGGTTCGGTCAGTTTGCCCGTATAAGCCGGCATCTTGCCCTTGCCGTTCGCTGTCGAGGCGATGAACTGCGCATCCGATGCGCTCACCATCGTCGGGTCCTTGAACGAGAGCACCTTCATGCTCTTCGCCATCGGCGTAGCCGCCAGCCCATCGGCCCCGTGGCACATCGCGCACTTCGCCTTGTAGGTGTCTGCTCCCGGCCCCTGCGCAATCACAGGCGCTGCCATCATGGCAGCCATCACAACCACGGCCGCCGTCTTCCATCCATGAATCATAAAATTGCTCCTTCGCCGGGCCTTGGCAGAGCCCAGTCCACTACGAGTGATAGAACGATCCTTTCTCCGCCGTATGTGATGGGGGCCACAGGTCTTGTTCGCCACCCACGCTTTGCATGGGCACTTTTCGCATATCCATCACATTCCACGCATCCCGTCCACCCTCTCGCCAAAGTGATACGGGTCACATGCCGCTGTGACCCCGATCAAGCACAATGTTCCCGCTGCCGGAGGACTCGCTCAATGGCTACAGCTACCGTTCCCGAAATCAGAACCATGCTCACTCTCCCTGGAGACGCCGTCCGCCAGATCCTGTGGCGCTTCGCCTCGCGCTACGACCTGCAGATGCTCGTCCAGTCTGCCCGCGGCGTTGCCCGTGGAACCGTCGCCCGCCTCGTCGCCTCCGGCGAACGCAACACCCACGACTGGACCCCCGCCAAGCACGAAATGCTCCTGGCATTCGATCGCGCCGGCGTCACCGCCGCCTTCATGGAGCCCGAAGAAGGCGGCTTCATCGCCGGTCCTAAGAATCTCGCCTTGTCCCTTTCTGCCTTCGAGCTGGCCTGGGTCGATGGCGGCGCGGCCACCGCCAGTCTCGCCAGCTTCCTCGCCCTCTCGCCCATCCACGAACGCGGTACCCCCGAGCAGGTCACGCACTACAAAACCCTCGCCGCGCCTCCCCAACCGGGCGAAGACCGCAAACCCTGGCGCGGCGCATTCGCCCTCACCGAACCCATCCCCTACGTCGGCGTCGACACCGGCATGCTCAGCGGCAAGGTCGCCATCGCCGAGTGGAAACTCGGCCAGGAGCCCCTCCTGCAAGTCGACAAGCGCGGACGCTTCATCACCAACATCGCCTTCGCCGACTTCGTCACCGCCGCCGTCAACTCCTCCGACCCGCGCATCAAGGGCAGCTGCGTCGTCATTCTCGAGACCGGTGACCAGGGCACCTTCGACCGCGGAACCCCCACCAAGAAGCTCGTTCACCAGCTCTCTTCGACCGGCGATCCCATCTTCTCCATGCGTGTCCCAGCCAGCCGCATCGTCGGCGGATACACCGTAAAAGACGGCGTCCTCATTCCCAACTTCAGCCACGGCGAAGTCATTGAGGCCGTCTTCCGCCGCACCCGCGTCCCCGTCGGCCTCATGTCCGCCGCCAAACTGCTCTCCGCCGTCGAGCCCGTCATCCGCTATCAGCGCGAGCGTTTCCGCGGCGCTGAAGGCTCCAGGCCCGGCTCCATTCGCTACGAGCAAGGCATCCAGCAGCGCGAAGACGCCCTCCATCGCCTCGTCGACGTCTGGGCCACCGGCGAAGCCGCCGCCTCGCTCGGCTTTGCCGCCGCGCGCCTGTTTGACGAAATGGAACCCATCGAAAAGCAGAAGACCGCCATCCTGAAAGACCGCGGCGTCACCGGCGGACGCGCCGAGATGAAAGCCCTCAAAGAAAGCGAGCACCGCGCCATCGAACTGATCTCGCTGAAAGAGAACGACCCCCGCCGTGCTGAACTCGAAGCCGATCCCCTCGTCCAGTACGTCCTTATGGACGCCGAAGCCAACGTCATCTGCCCCGCCACAAAGCTCTGGAACACCGGCCACGGAACAAACATGATGCGCGAAGCCGTCAGCCTCATGGGCGGCTACGGCATCACCGAAGACTGCCCCGGCTTCCTCGGCCAGAAGTGGATGGACTCGCAGCTCGAAGCCACCTACGAGGGTCCCGAAGCCGTGCAGCGCCGCCAGCTCACCGTTACCATGACCAGCGAGGTCTTCCTCGCCCGGTTCCGCGCCTGGACCGCCGAAATGCGCCGCATCGCCGCCGCCAATCCCGGCACCGGCGCATGCACCCTCGCCTCCGCCATGCACCTCTGGGCGTGGACCCTGAACTACCTCCAGAAAGCCACCGACCCCGTCGGCAACAAGCTCTATCACGGCCAGCGCCAGGGCGTAACCTTCCCCCTTGCCGACGCCCTCTGCTGGCTCCTCGCCTCCCGCTACCAGATCCTCGACGTCCTCGAACTCCAGTCCCAGGGCCCCAGCGATCCCGTCGTCTCCGAAGGCCTCGCCGGCACCGTTCAGTTCCTCTCCGACCTCTGCCATACCCAGGCCGCGCAAGCCGCCGGCGAAGCCTCCCGCATCTGCGCCGAGCTGGTCTTCGGCTACATCCCCCACCCCACCTGGGTGGACGAGTCCCACCAGGGCTGCTTCCTGGCGAGCGAACTCGCCGAGTACGAAGAGACCATGCCCGGCATCACCGCCATCGCCGTCGATGTCCTCGCCGCCGACGGCACCCACCCGCAGAAAGCCGGCCCCTGCGCAGGCTGCGCCGGCAACAGCGAGTTCCTCCGCCTGCAGAACAAGCTCACCACCTGCCTCAGCGGCGCACGCCTCGCCAAAGACCGCGCCGCCGAAACCGTCAGCAAAGTCATGATCCCCGAAGCCCTGGACTACCCCGCATGACGAGCAACCTCCACATCGCCACAAAGCTCCGTGCCCCATCCATTCACCTGCTTTTTGGCGAATGGGTGGGAGACCACGAACCCCAATCCGTCGCATCCATGAGGAGTTTCGAATGACCGTGGAGACCACTCCCACCGAACTCCCAACCCTCGACCGTCCCTCCATGGAAGTCGACATCGCCTGCGCCGGCTTCGGCCCCGCCATGGGCGGCTTTCTCTCCACCCTCACCCGCGCCTGGACTGAAAACCCCGCCGACCCCGCCTTCGAAAGCCGCGTCGCCCCCGGCATGCCCCTCCAGGTCCTGTGCTACGAGCGCGCCGACGACGTCTCCTCCGGCGTCAGCGGCGTCGTCACCCGCGCTCACGCCATCCGCGCCACCTTCCCTGACCTCAACCCCGCCGAAATCCCCATGGCCGCCGCAGTCGCCGAGGAGCGCGTCCTCTACCTCCTCGACCCCATCGGCGCATCCCGGCGCAGCCTCACCCTCCGCGCCGCCGACGCAGTTCTCCGCGCCGCCGGCCGCCTCGTCGGCCTCAAAGACCATGCAGGCGTCTGCGACCATTCCTTTGCCCTCCCCTGGACCCCCCGCTTCCTCCACAAGCACGGCGGCCTGGTCCTCTCCATCGGACAGTTCAATCAGTGGGTCGCCTCGCAGCTCATGGCCACGGGCCTCGTCCAGATCTGGCCCGGTACCCCTGTTAGTTCCCCGATCTTTGGCGAAAACTCCTCAACCAGAAAGGTGGAAGGCCTGCGCCTAGCCGACCAGGGTGTCGACTCTTCCGGCGCACCCACCGACGCCTTCCTGCCCGGCATGGACATCCGCGCCCAGCTCACCGTAGTCGGCGACGGTCCTGTCGGCGCAATCTCCCAGGCCATCGACACAAAATTCGGACTGCCCTCCAACCACGCCCATCGTGAATGGGCCCTCGGCATGAAGTTCGTCATCGAACTCCCCGAGGACACAACCCTTAAACCCGGCACCGTCTGGCACACCTTCGGTTACCCTGAGCCCGAGATCTTCGGCTTCCTCTACGTCCATCCTGACCGCCTCGCCTCCGTCGGCATCTTCGTCCCCTCCTGGCTCAGCGACCCCTCACGCACCGCCTATCGCTACCTCCAGCACTACATCCAGCACCCCGCCCTCTGGCCGCACCTCAAAGAAGGAACCCTCCGCTCCTGGGGCGCCAAATCCCTCGAAGAATCCGGCCGCCACGGTGAGCCATATCTCACCGGCGACGGCTACGCCCGCATCGGCGAGTCCAGCGGCTCAACCAACATGCTCACCGGCTCCGGCGTCGACGAGGCCTGGGCCACCGGCACCCAACTCGGCGAAGCCGTCATCGAACTCCTCCGCGCCAGCAAGCCCTTCACCCAAGAAAACCTCGCCGCCACCTACGAAACCCGCCGCCGCGCCAGCTGGGTCGAGCTCGGCGCGCGCGAAGCCCAGCACGCCCGAACCGGCTTCCATGGCAGTGTCGTCAAGGGGATGATCGGCATGGCCCTCGCCGGCCTCACCGGCGGACGCCTCGCCCTCAAAGGCCACATCCCCCCCGCTCACAAACAAATCCGCTCCGAATCCTCGCGCCTCAAAATCAAGAACGGCGCGGTGCTCGCCCTCGCCAATGGCCGCCCCCTCCACGACGCCCTGCTCTCCGCCTGCGGCTGGCCCGAAATCCCCTTCGACGGCCGTCTCCTCGTCACTCACCAGGACGCACTCCTGATGGGCGGCAAGGTCCAGGCCATACCCGGCTTCGCCGACCACGTCGTCTTCCGCAATTCCAACCTCTGCATCGCATGTGAAGAAAAGACCTGCATCGCCATGTGCTCCGGCCAGGCCATCACCGAAGGCCCCGACGGCGCGCCGGCTTTCGAACGCGAAAAATGCATCCACTGCGGCGCATGTCTATGGAACTGCGCTCAATCCCCCGACGGCGTCCACTCCAACATCGACTTCCGCGCCGGCGCTGGCGGTCTGCACTCCGCGGAAAACTGAGGCAAGCACAAATGGTCGTGTCTCCAAAAATCTTGTCATCCTGAGCGAAGCGCAGCGGAGTCGAAGGATCTGCGGTCGTATTTTGATCGCGCGAAACTGAAACCTGAAACGACAATCAAGGACAACAAAATGCCCATTCCACTTCACATCGTCGTTTGCGCCGGGATTGTCCCGGACCCCCTGCAAACACTCGAACCGATCACTGGCCCCGGCCTGAAAAACGAAATGCTCCTCCCCGCCGTCCTCGACCCCTGGGCCGCCAGCGCCCTCTATGAAGCCGCCGCCCTCGCCGCCAAGAATCCAGGCAGTAAGGTCTGGCTAGTCAGCCTCGGCCCCAAAGCCAAACTCCAGCAAGTCATGATGACCATCGCCCAGAAGGTCCCCTTCGAGCTCATCCCCATCGATGGACCCATCGGCGGATTCCCCGACGCCCACTCGACCGCAGCCGTTCTCGCCGAGACCATCGCCGCCCTCCCCGGCCTCGACCGCTCTCGTCTTCTGCTCTTCGGCGGATGGGAGTCGGCCAATCGCGGCGCTGGTGTCACCCTCCAGCTCGTCGGCGAGCGTCTCGGCATCACCGACCAGTTCCAGGGCGTCGACCAAATCACCCTCCGCGATGACGGCAGCTTCGAAGTCCTGGAACGCGTCGAAGGCGGCAAGCACCAGGTCTCCGTCTGCCTCGGCGCGCCCGCCGTCCTAGGCTGGGCCACCGGCAACCTCGCCGAGCCGCGCAACAACCCGCAAATCGGCATGGCCAACATGCGCACCCTCATGCCCGCCCTGCAAAAAGCCAAACCAGCAACACTCGCCCCCAACGGCCTGCGCTACGTCTCCGTCGCCCTGCCCAAACAGCAGCGCACCACCCGCGTCGTGAAGGACCTGACTCCCGACGAAATTGCCGCCGAACTGGCCGCCTGGATCGGAGCCGAATGATGGAAAGCATCCTCGTACTCACGCACGCAGACGACACCGGCGCAATCCTCACTAAGGCGTCCCTCGAAACGGTAACCGCCGCCCTCGCCCTCGCCGCGCGCCTCAGCGCACCGCTAACCATCGGCATTGTCGCCGCCGACGCCACCCCCCCAGCCAACTCCCTGGCAGCAACCGGCTCTCGGCTCCTGGCCGTCTCCGGCGAACCCTTCGCCCAGCCCCGCTACGCCACCGACGCCGCCGCCTGCGAAGCCCTCTGCCGCGCCGCGGCCGCCACCATCGTCCTCGTCCCCGGCAGTTCCCGCTTCACCCGCATCGCCGCCGCAGTCGCCCACCGCCTCCACGGCTTCATCGACACCCACATTACCTCCATCGCCCCACAAATGCAGGGTGCCCCTGGTCTCGCTTCTGAGACCAGGGAGAGCGACAGTCCCCCGTCAGCCGTCGAAGCCACCCGCTGGTTCTACCGCCAGCGCATCGAAGCCGTCCTCACCCGCGACGCCCGTCCCTGGTTTCTCCTCCTCGACGCCGGCACAAACGCCCCCTACGCCGCCGAGCCCGGCTCCGCGCAAGTCGAACAGATCCCCGTCACCCTCGCGGAAATCCGCACCACCGTCACCGGCCTCCGCTCCCCGCAACAAGGAACACAAACGATCCGCCCCGACGCCAAACTTCTCTTCGTCGCCGGCGCAGGCTGGACCAAAAAGCAGCCCGACGGCCAAACCCACGTCCCCGAAGCCGCCGACCTCATCCTCGGCTTCCTCCGCTCGACCTCCGCCTCCCTCGGCAGCAGCAAGTCCCTCGTCGATCAGGGCGGCGAAGGGCAATCCGTTCTTCCCTTCCTCACGCACTTAAACCAGATCGGACAAACCGGCGCAACCCCGCGCCATCCCAAGGGCCTTTCCACCTGCTGCCACGGCGAGGAGCCCCACGTCGTCGGCTGGCGCTTCATCGCCGAGCGCCGCGCCATCTCCCTCGACCCCAATTGCGGCTGGTCCCGCGGCAAAGCCGACGTAGTCTACGTAGCCGACGCCTTCCAAGTCATCCTCAAACTCAACGCCCTGCTCACCCAAGCCCAATCCTAGTCTGACCGCCCCAAGCTGCTCCGTGCCCATCCATTCGCGTTTCTTGCGAATGGGTGGGAAACCACGAACCCAATCCCGCTTTTCGTGATGAACCACAGATCCTCAGGCGCGCAGGCACCGTCTGCCGCACCGCAGGTGCCGCAAGCGGTGTCCATTGCACCGTAGGTGCTTAACACCCCGCAAATCCGACCGTGGTATCTTATCGAGTGGAGTTCCAACCAGCCATGCCTACCATTACTTCCTTTATCAAGCACCACTATCGTCATTTCAACGCCGCCGCCCTCGTCGATGCCGCTGAAGCCTACAACAAGCACCTCGCCTCAGGCGGAAAAATGTTCGTCACTATCGGCGGCGCCATGAGCACGGCCGAACTCGGCCTCTCCCTCGCCGAAATGATCCGCCAGGACAAGATTCACGGCATCAGTTGCACCGGCGCCAATCTCGAAGAAGACGTCTTCAACCTCGTCGCCCATGACTTCTACGAGCGCGTCCCCCACTACCGCGATCTCACCCCTGCCGACGAAGCCAAACTCCTCGCCCGCCACATGAACCGCGTTACCGACACCTGCATCCCCGAGATGGAGGCCATGCGCCGCATCGAGAATGAAGTGCTCAAGGAATGGGTCCGCGCCGACCAGGCCGGCGAGCGCTTCTTCCCCCACCAGTTCATGTACAAGATTCTGCTCTCCGGCGACCTCGAAAAGTCCTACCAGATCGACCCCAAGAACTCCTGGCTCCTCGCCGCCGCGCAAAAAAATCTCCCCATCTTCGTCCCCGGCTGGGAAGACGCCACCCTCGGCAACATGTACGCGGGCCACTGCATCTCCGGCGACGTCAAAAACGTCCACACCGTCCGCACTGGCATCGAGTACATGATGGAGCTCGCCGAGTGGTATACCAACACCACGGCCAAAACCCCGCTTGGCTTCTTCCAGATCGCCGGCGGCATCGCCGGCGACTTCCCCATCTGCGTCGTCCCCATGCTCCACCAGGACTTGCAGCGCGAGCACGTCCCCCTCTGGGCTTACTTCTGCCAGATCAGTGACTCCACCACCAGTTATGGCAGCTACTCCGGCGCAGTCCCCAACGAGAAAATCACCTGGGGCAAGTTAGGCGAAGATACCCCCAAGTTCATCATCGAGTCCGATGCCTCGATCGTTGCACCGCTAATTTTCGCTTATGTTCTCGGATGGTAGGGTTACAGCGCTTCAGCTCTTCGTCACGGTCAGCGTAAAGCTCGTCGTTGCCGTCTGCCCCGCCGAGCTCACCGTCACCATCACCGGATAACTGCCCGCCGCGCTCGAGCTGTCCGCGGTAAAGCTGAGGCTTCCGGAAGGACTCGTATCCGACGCCGAGTATTTTTCCACCACTCCGCCAGGCAATCCAACGAACATCACCAGCGCGGTCTCGCTGGTCGAAACAATGCTGATCTGCACGATGACCGTCGCCCCGCCCGGCATCACCGTCACGGTTGCCGGCACCATCACGCTGATCGGCGTCGCCTGCGCCGGCCCGGTCGCCCCGCCGCATCCGCTCAGCCAAAGAGCCAGTCCCGCCGCCGCAACGGCCGCAGCCCTTCCCAGCGATCGCTCCATCCAACGCATGAAGAGATAATAAGGCAACCGTCCCCGCGCGGGCTCCAAAGAAGAGCAAGACTCACTTCTTCGGGATCACTACAAACGGTCCACTCATCTCGCCGCCGTCAAACGCCGCGTGCCCCAGTTCCGGAATCCCCAGTTCCCACTCCGGCCCCGCCAGCTCCGGCATCGGCTTCGCCGTGAACAGCTTCTTGCACTGGTGCGCCGTCCACCGCGCCCACCGCTTCGACTTTTTCCGCCGCGCGCTGTCGGTCGAGATGCCCGTCCCCGCGTACATCTGCCGGTAGAGCTTGGAGAGAAACATGAACGCAATCCTGGCGCGCAGAGTCGGCGTGCAGGCAGACCGCTCCCAGATCGAGCTCCAGTTATAAAACCTGTCCCACACCTTCTGCGTCCGCTCCCTGATTTCGTCCGAACTCATCGTCGGATGCGGCGTAAACATCTTTGGCCGCACCTCCGTCGGAATCAGCCAGTACCGCGTAATCGGCACATCGCCCACCATGGTCGGATGCGTCGACTGCTCCTTCTCCCAGCGCCCAAAGTCCACCGTGCCCGGAAACGGCGTCATCATCACAAACTGCGCGAACGTCACGCCCGCCTTCAGCGCCATCTCCACGGTTGCATCAAACGTCGCCGGCCTGTCCGTCGGCAAACCGAAGATAAACGAACCCAGCACGTGCACGCCGTGCTTCTTGAATGTCTGTAACTGCTTCGCCAGCGCTTCGCCCGAGTAATTCCAGTCTTTGAATACCGCTTTCAATCCTTCTGGAGTTACCGCCTCAACCCCCACCAGCGCTCCCTTGATGTTAGCCTTTTTCATAGCATCGAGATAAGTTCCATCTTCGCCCGCTTCCATTGTCATCTGCGTATAGAACACCATGTCCTTCGGCAGCTTGGCCAGCTCTTCCATAAGTTGAAAACGTTCCGAGCGAATGGTTGTCAGCTCTTCCAGCTTCGCCGTGTTGCCCTGCTCCCGCGCCAGACGAAGATCGGTCAGTGTTACTGGATAGAAGTTATCGTCCGCCAGCGCTATGAAACGGAATCCCAGCCGCCGCAGCGCCACAATCTCGTCGATCACGCTCTGAAACTTCCGCTGCCGCGGCTTCTGTCCATCCGTCCGCCACACAGAGCAAAACGAGCAGTGCTTCGGGCATCCGCGAATGGTCTGCACTGAGGCCCACATATATTTGGCCGGATCCATCAGGTCCCAGCGCGCCGCCAGAAACTGCGAGCCTTCAATCCGCCCGCCTTCGTAAATCCGCTCCGGTGCGCCCTTCAGACAATCCATCACCACCTTGCCCCAGGCAATGTCGCCGTCGCCCTTCACCACCGCGTGCCCTTCGCCCCGCTCCAGCGCCTCCTCCGGAAACAGCGTCGCGTGAATCCCGCCATACACCACCCACGCCCCGCGCGCCCGCGCCATCTTCCCCACCGCATACCCGCGCAACGCATTCCCCGTATGCACACTGATGCCCACAATGTCACCCGCCTGAATCGTCTCCGGCACTATCTGCTCAAGCGACTCATCCACCAGGATCGGGTCGCCCACCGCCCGCGGCGTCGCCGCCGCAAGCACAAAAAGCCACCGCGGCGTAATGACCGCGGTTCCAAATGAGTTGTCGCTGGGATTGACCAGATGAACGCTCATCGGATCCAACCTTTCTCGATCGAGTAAAGTGGCCTCAGTGAGCGTTTTCGTAATCGGACGAATCGATGGCGGAAATGCTTTCCCGCTTGATGGGGCGATGCCGAGTTATCCCGCTGGACGGTTTGCTTGATCATACAGGGCTTAGCTCATACATGGTGGTCAATATTGCTCACAATTTGCCCCTCCTGAACATAAGTTCACATAACCTTCGTAGTCTAACCACCTGCCTGCCAAACCCGCGACTGCCCAAGCCGTCACCTGCCGTACCAATCCCTCCCATTTTGGGCATTTACCCTCCCCTCCTTGCGGAAAACCCCAAATTGGAACTGTCCATCGATCAAGCAAATCAACGTCCGCGAATTCGCTTAAATGCACCACGATTTGCCCATATAATCACCAGAGAACAAAATCCTGTGAATCGCTTGACACTTATTACGATTCAGCGCATCATCATTTCCTCAGGAGAAAATTGACCCATTGAAAAAAAAGGGGTCAAAGTGAGCAGTCTAGCTCACCAGACAGACTCTCAGATCGTCTAGAGTGCTTCTGAATTCATCCTCTCGGTTCGTGTGGCCTGAGAGGTTTCTTCACGATCGAGTCCGTGTCAAGCGACAACCTAAGCTCGCAAGCACCCCGTCTCGATGAGTTGTCGGGGCCGGATAACCAAGGTGCCAGACGTTAGCTCATCACAAGCAGAACAAGAGCGGCGTCCGAACCGCAGCAACAGCGCTGGACCGTAACCCTGCTGAAACAGTTACGCCACAGCCTCGCTCGCAAGACGTCCCAACTGTCAACCATCGCATCCTGGAACCTGCAGAACTGGATCTTGAACGGAGTGCCATATGCATTGCCGCCTTTGTGAAAATCTGCAACGGGCGCTGGAGGCTCGAAGGAGCGAGTACATCGAAGCCAGCTCCGATGCCTACTATCGCGTCAGCAAGAGGCTTGCCGCCTATAAGAACGTCGAGATGGAACGCGCCCGCGCCGAACTCCAAGAACACCGCATGGTGTGCCTCGCTGCCATGAACGCATCCCAGTCCCTGCTTCCCTCGGGCATGCTGCGCCTTTCAAGACCCGAACTGCTGCGTAGGGGGTCTGTCAAGTCAGCGGCCTGACGGACTTCGGGCGGCGGACAAGCGCCTCGGCGCGCTCCTGATCGGCGGGGTCCAGGCAGGCAACAGATCCTTCGAAGCTGCAATGGCTTCCTCAAGAGGAGAGATGCAATGAATCATCGATCCGCAAATCGCAGCGCAGCGCAACGTTCTTCAGTGCAAGTAAGCCGTTCCGAATCAGCCACCTGCTCCAGGATCAAGCCGGATAGCAAGAGGCCCAGGGAGCACAGCTTCTTTGAGGACTTCAACCTGGAGCACTCTCGCTCGGACGTATCCATTGCCGTCTTTGCAAGATCCGCAGGCGCAGACCCGGCCCAACCCGGCCAGCAACGAACCGCCGATGCGCGCGAATTCCGCTCCCCCAGCTGCGTCTACGTGGGCTAGATCTTCCCACACCGAGCCGCGCCGCAAACCCACGCCACGCCATCTCTGTGCGCCCGCCGCGCCTCATCCCACCCGGCTGCACTCCTCCACTGGAATCGGAACCTGCTCCACAATCTCCAGCCCAAACCCCTCCAGCGCCGGAATGTGCATCGGCGTATTCGACAAGAGCCGTATCCGCTGAATCCCCAGATCCGACAGAATCTGCCCGCCCAGCCCGATCGCCCGCAAAATCCGGCCCGTCCGCGCCTGCGCGCCCTCGCGCTTCCTCAGCTCCTCGTGCAAGATCAGCCTGTCCGCATCCGCTCCAGCGCCGCGCGCCACCACTCCGCCTCCCGGCTCAAACGCCCGCGCCTCCACCGGCGTCCGCTCAATCTCGAACCCCCGCGAAGTATTGTGCAGATAAAGCACCGCTCCGCACCCTTCCTCGGCAATCATGCGCATGCTTTGGTCCAGCGTCTCCCGGCACCGGCAATCCGCCGCAAACACATCTCCCGCCGTGCACCGCGTATGCACCCTCACCAGCACCGCATGCGAACAGGGCGGCCGCAGCTCCAACTGTGCCCCCTGCCCCAGATCCATTCCCTCGCCTAATTGCGATTCGCCCGCCAACCCACCTACCGCCGGCCCCTCGTGAAACGCCGGACACCCAGGGCACAGATCCCCTCGCACCAGCGCAATGTGGCTCTCCCCGCCGTTCACTTCGCTCTCGTAGGCAATCATCCGGAACTCGCCCCACTTGGTCTGAATCCGGCTTTCCCCTGCCCGCACAATGTACCGCTCGTTCCGCAGCCGGTACCGGATCAGCTCCGCCACGGTCAGAATCGTCAGCCCATGCTCCCTGCAAAACGGGATCAGGTCCGGAATCCGCGCCATCTCCCCGTCGTCGCGCATGATCTCGCAGATCACGCCCGAAGGATTCAGCCCCGCCATCCGCGCCAGGTCCACCGACGCTTCCGTCTGCCCCGCCCGTACCAGCACTCCGCCCTTGCGCGCCCTCAAGGGGAACACGTGTCCCGGCCGCGCCAGGTCCGAATAGCTCGATCGCGCGTCGATCGCCGTCCGGATCGTATGCGCCCGGTCCGCCGCCGAGATCCCCGTCGTCACGCCCTCCCGCGCCTCAATCGTCTCCGTAAACGCCGTCCCAAACCGCGACGAGTTCTGCTGCGTCATCGGAAACAGCCTTAGATGGTCGGCCCGCTCCTCGGTAAGCGTCAGGCACACCAGTCCCCGCCCGTACCGCGCCATGAAGTTGATCGCCTCGGGAGTCACGTGTTCCGCGGCCAGCGTCAGGTCGCCCTCGTTCTCGCGATCCTCGTCGTCCACCACCACCACCATCCGCCCCGCCCGTATCTCGGCCAGCGCGCCCGGCACGTCGGTAAATGGAGCCTCGAATGTGCGTGTGCTATTCGGCATACAGTCCAGCCCCCATTCTCGCCCATCACCGCCCCAAACAGCAAAAGCGCCGCCCGAGGGCGGCGCTTTCCATTGAGAACCAACTTCAGCAGAACGGCCTACAACGTCGATTCAATCTCAAATCCCCAGGCCTCCAGCAGCGCCTCGGGAATATACTTGGAATTCTTGTTCCGCCGCGCCCACTCGCGCAAACGGGTGGACCGGATGTACTGGTCCGGGCTCAGTTTGAACTCCTTCACGATCTGTTCGAAGGAGGTCACTGTGGGCACGACCGGCCCTATGGGCTCCGGCTTGCCCCAATTCGGATTTCCACGACGCTTTGCCATCGATTTTGTGTCCTTAGAGGGTGTGAGTTACGCTTGCATCCTCGGCAACGGGCTCGGGGAGCGCCTGTCACATCTGAGGAAACTACAGCTTCTTATTTTACGTATTTTCTCTTCAAAAATCAACAACAAAATGGAGGTTCGCCGAAGATAAATCCATCCCACAGCGTTGTGTGCGATATTGCTCTAAGTTAATATCGATAAAAGCGTTATTCGCCCAATCCAAACCCGGTTCCAGCTCCCGCGGTTACCTTTGTCATGTCAAAACTGGTCACAAACCACCCTCCGGTGGCAGGATACTACTATGACAACATCCAGGCGAATTCCGGCCCTCCTCCTGCTTCTCGCCGCCGTTCTCACGCCCTCCCGCGCCGTCGAACTCAAGGTCAGCCGCGACGCCCTCGACCGCACCCTCAAAGAGCAGCTCTTCAGCGGTCCCAACGGCCGCTACTACCTCAAGGGCAGCGCTGCGTCCGCCTGTTCCATCTACGCCGAAGACCCCAAGCTCCAGTTCGTCGACGACCGCATCGTCGTCCACGTCAAGACCCACGCCCGCCTCGGCAAGGCGGTGGGCGGAGCCTGTCTCGGCATCGCTCTCCACCTCCCCGCCGAAGTCTCCCTCGCCCCCGACGGCGAAGGCGAAACCGTCGGTTTCCGCGACGCCCGCATCGACAAGGTCAGCGACCACACCGAGCTCAACTTCGTCCTCGCGCCCTTCCTCTCCCACCAGGTCCCCTCCGCCTTGAAGGTCAACGCCGCCGACCTCCTCCGCAAGGCACTGGAAGGTTCTACCGCCTCCTCCGGCTACAAAGTCGCCCTCGACCGTCTCAAGATCCACTCCGTCCAGATCCAGGGCGACACACTGGTGATCGACGTGGACGGCGACATCAGCGTCAAATAGCCCTGTTTGACCCGCTGGGTGCCCCCGGTCCCTCGCTTTCGGGGACCGGGGAGGAAGAGACGAGCTGCCGGAAGCGCATCAACTCGAGTGTGAGGGTGCCCCCGGTCCCTCGCTTTTGGGGACCGGGGAGGAAGAGTCGACGTGCCGGAAGCGCATCAACTCGAGTGTGAC
>Ga0302320_10001150_pt1 | contig 63549 bp, 65 predicted proteins | sample Bog_T0_3_FD_202130 | JGI IMG/M metagenome (GOLD analysis project Ga0302320, IMG submission 202130) | Peat permafrost microbial communities from Stordalen Mire near Abisko, Sweden - Bog_T0_3 | ecosystem: Environmental > Terrestrial > Soil > Wetlands > Peat | place: Sweden: Abisko, Stordalen Mire...
GTTCAAGTCCTCTCGCGCGCACCAAATTGAGATGCGATTCATCAATATGAAACAACTGCTCCTGGGAATGTTGTTAGGCTCCGCCCTGCTCACCGGCTGCGCCAGCCAATATATTGTCGTTCTGACCAATGGCCAGCGTGTCATCGCCGTCCACAAACCGAAATTGGAAAAGGAGAATCTGACCTTCGTCTTCACCGATTTGAGCGGCCGGACGAATTCAATCCCCTCCATCTATGTGCGAGCCATCGCCCCGGCCTCAAGCCAGACGCCGGTGAAGTAGGAATTTTTCCGCGTATTTGCCGAGCAGGTCAGCCTCCAAATTCACCGCATCGCCAACTTTTCGTTCGCGCAACGCCGTGACTTCGTAAGTGTGCGGGATGATCCAGATGCGAAAACTTTTTTTCTGCACGCGGGCGACGGTAAGGCTGATGCCGTCAACGGCAATCGAACCTTTGAAGATAAGATAGCGCATCACATCCGGCGGGGCGGCGATGTCGAGGACGTGGTCTTTTCCGGTGCGCTCCCAGCGGATGATTTTGCCGAGGCCATCCACGTGGCCGGTCACAAAATGCCCACCCAGCTCACCATTAGCACGCAGCGGGCGTTCGAGATTCACGAGCGAACCCGGCCTGGCGAACTGGAAATTCGTTCGCTGCCAGCTTTCCTGCAGCAAATCAAATTGAATCAGCTTCGCCTTGCCGCGCGCAGAAACTTTTACCGCCGTCAGGCAGCAGCCGTTCACCGCCACGCTGCCACCCACTTTCACGCCTCGACAGCAGACGGTGGTGCTCACGGTCATTTCAATGGACTTTTTTGCCGGCGTGATTTTCTTGATGACGCCCGCTTCTTCGACAATGCCTGTGAACATTTCTGGAAATTTAACGGGGACAGGAGATTCCGTCGAGCCGCGTTTAAGCCAGGTAGTGGCTCCGTTTGAAATCAGTTTGGTTTCGGCGCTGCATTAGACGGCTCGTTTGTTAACACAACAATGACTTCACGAAGTAAAACTTCCGGGAGCCTGTGCCCGCCCGGGTCAACAGTTTGATTATTGGTAAAAAAGAAATAATTCTCGCGCTCATAGAAGCGCACGGACAACTTCGACATGTCCCATTGGCCTTCTGCCACTCCCTAATTGCTGATAAGACTCCTTCCTGACGCTCTGTGTTCGTAACTCCATATACAGTAAGTCGCGCGCTATTGTGGAATGGGTCGCAATACACTGATGGCTCGGATGGATTCGTCGCAGATTTTCCGTCAAAAAAAACGCGATTCGTAACAAAACGCCAGAGACTGTAAGCCTGATCGGCGTCGTGACCCGATGGCATATTGCTGAAAGCTGTGTCAAATGGCTTAACGATGAACATGTAAAAAGCCACCAGACAAGCCGCTGTTATCAATACGAATAAAGGGCGCGGTGACAATTTCATGCTAGTAACGCAGAAAACTGCGCCGCCGCTGGCTTAAAAGCAAGGCACCAAATCCTCATAACTTACCCCTGCATCGCCGATAAATGATAGCTGTAAGGCTCGCAGGAATAAGTGCTACACCACAAAAAATCCATGTTGTAACTACATAAATTGCAATCCCACCCGCCACGCCGAGTGTTTGGGGATGATCTGTTGCATGTTTTGTATACGGACTGGCCATTGTCCAATATAGCATCCACGAATATATCGACCAAACGACACCGCCAAACGCACCCCCAAGGATAATGCAAAACGGCAAACTGCGCCTAGGATACCAACGCCGCAATAGCAAAAACTCAACTAGTGCCGAAGTGACAAGCAACGTAAAAATATAAAGAAGCGCGCTCATAGTGGTCTAACGGATCAAACCTGAACCCCGAACTGTCAAAAATCAAGGCAAAAAACCGACAATTTCCTCCAAGTTCCAAACGTGGTCAGTAATTCCCGCATCTATCGCTGGTTGAGGTGCAAACTGTGCCACTACCTTAAGCCACGCGCCCCGTTAATAACAAATCCGGGCCGAGCTGTTTCCATTCGATATTCCGGAGCTGGATGATTTCGCCCAGGGATTTCGCGCCTTCACCCGCAACGCCTTTGAGCGAATCGCGTCCGCCCAGAATTTTTGGCGCGTAATAGAACGCCACGCGCTGCGCGAATCCGCCGAGCAGGAACGACGCGTTCACCTCGCCGCCGCCTTCAACCAGCAGGCTCGTCACGTTCTCTGCGCCGAGCTTTTTCAACAACCAGCGCAAGTCGAGTGACGGGTGACGGGTGACGGGTGACGAGATTTTTGCCAGTGGCGCAACTAGAACATTCACACGTTTTGCCAAAGCCGAGACACGACTCTTTGGAGCATGTTTGCCAACGACAATCGTCGTCCGCACCGCAAATTCATCACGAACTACTTTCGCCCTCAACGGTGTCCGTGCCTGCGAATCGAGAATGATGCGCCGGATTGGTTTTGCCATCTTCCCCCGCGCCGTCAGGCTGGGATTGTCCGCCAGAACCGTGTTGATGCCGACGAGAATTGCGTCCGAACCCTGCCGCAATTTCATTCCATGCGCGCGCGCCTTTTCACCGGTGATCCATTTCGACTCTCCGCTGGCGGTGGCAATCTTGCCATCCAGCGTCATCGCCGCTTTCACCGTGACGAGCGGCGTGCCGCTGACAATCCAGTGATTGAAAGCTTCGTTCAGCATGGCGCATTCGCCGGCCAGAATTCCATGAACGACTTCAATTCCCGCGCGACGCAGAATTTTGAAACCCCTGCCCGCGTGCCGCGGATTCGGGTCAGTCGCACCGTTGACGACGCGTTTGACGCCGGCAGCGATGATGGCCCCCGTGCAGGGCGGCGTGCGTCCATGCGTGCAGCACGGTTCGAGCGTGACGTAAAGTGTTGCGCCGCGCGGGCTGTGGCCGCGCTTTTGCGCATCGCGGAGCGCTTCGATTTCTGCGTGCGGCAAGCCAGCCCGCCGGTGCCAGCCGCGCCCGATGATTTTACCGCTTTTCACGAGCACAGCGCCGACCATTGGATTCGGCGAAGTCGCGCCGAAGCCGCGCCTGGCCAGTTGCAAGGCCTGGCTCATAAATTTTGTTTCACTCTTCACAGAGGTTATTAGCAAATTGATCTTTGTCGTCGCGGGAATCTATTCCATCCGCCGCAGCAAAAAATATTCGTTATAGGGCCGGTCGTCAGTAACCTGTATATTTGGATCGGGATCGAGGTAGTTGGCAACGGGAAATCCATTGGTGACAACCGGACGAAGATAGCCGGCTGCGTCCTGCAGCGGCGCCCATTCCAGCAAATCTTTTTTTGCGGATTCGGGCATGCGCGCGGCCAATTGCTCCGCGTCAAGCGGGCCGATGGGATCCATGGAGGCGATCAAATGCAGGCCCCATCCTTCCACGGAAACGAAGCCATACACGTATGGAAAGGATTCATGGATGGAACGCAGCACGGCGCGCGTTATCTTGTCTTCCCCGCCGGGATACCACATTTGCAATATCCCACCCTTGTTGAGATGCTGCCGGGCCAGCGCATAAAATTCCCGGGAAAAGAGAAGGCTGGAACCGGCGGCTTCAACCGGTGGCGGCGGGTCAACCATGATGACGTCGAAGCTTTTGTCGGTCCGCTTGAGATAGCGCCTGCCGTCGTCGATGATGATGTGGCCTTTCGGATTATTGACAAAGTCCGCGGCGTCGGCGTGATAAAATCCAAAAGCTTTCGGCACTCCGGGAATCAGTTCCACGGCGGTCGTGTCCATGTCCCAACTCATGGCGGAACGGTAGGTGGTGCCCATGCCGAAGCAGATCACCAGCGCGGATTCGGGGCGGCCCTTGTGAAACGCCAGCGGCAGATGAGCGATAAATTTTGTAACCGGGGTCAGTTTTGTCATGCCGATGCCATTGACCAGAAGATATTTATTTGTGTCTTCACCAAAGGAAATGACAGAGGCCGCATAATCCCGCCGCACCGTCATATGATACATGTTCCTCGACAGAGAGGTTTCATAGTCTTCAGTGAACAGCGAAGACCAGACCATGGCTGCGCCCATTGCCAGCCCCCAAGCGAGGCGTTGCCAGCGGGGTTGGGATTTGAAGAGGAAGAACCAGAAGGCAACGAAGGGCATCGCCAGCAGGATCAGCGCATGGCGCTCGCTCATTTGCGGCAGCAAAACGTAGCAGGCAAAGAGCGGGCCGAGGATGCAGCCCAAAACATTGATCGCATAGGCTCTGCCGGCGGCGGCCGGTCGGCCGGCGGCATATCCATCGACGAGCCGCGGAGTCAGATAACCCAGCAGGGCGCAAAACGGGCAGATGCTGCCAAGCACGATGAATGCGCTTATCAAATCCGGTGAAGGCGCCCAGAAACGCTGCACGAGGAGCCGTGAATCGTCGGCCATGACCGGCAACAGGGCTGTGACAGCCAGTGCAGCAATCAGTTTTCCAAGTGGCTTAAGGCGGTCTTTGCGCAAATTCATCCGATACATCCATGAACCCAAAAAGGTCGCGCCCAAATAAGTGAACACGATCAGAGCGAAGGAATAAACCTGCGTTTTCAAAACCGGTGTGAAGGCGCGCGTCCATACCACCTCCATTGCCATCGCCACAAACCCCGTCGAAAACAAAATTATTTTTGTCATCCGCCCGTCGCGAACTTGCTGATAGGGCGAATCGTCGGGCGCGGGCGGTTGTTCCAATGGAACGGGGGCGCCGCGATGCCCTAGGCCGAGACAGACGCTAATGAAAGTCGCGGCGAAATTACCCGCCGCCGCGAGCCAGAGCGTGTGGTGAAAACCAAAAGTTTCAATCCAGACAACCGCCGCCAGAAAGGTTCCGCTCATCGCGCCCAGCACATTCGCCAGATACAAAAAGCTGAAGCTCCGCGTGTTGCCGGAATCCTGCTCCCGGACATAAGCCATCATCAACGGAAACGTTGCACCCATGCACACGCACCACGGCAGGATGGACGCCGCCAGCACCAGCGCCGACCAAAAAAGATAGCCGACGGAATTGGTCTGCCCCGCCGCCAGCAAAAAATGTTCGCCGGCGGCAAACAATATCGGAACCGCGAACGCGCCCAGACCAATCAAGAATTCCGCGCGGGCATAAAACACGATGGCCGAAAGTCCGGTGGCTTTGACCAGCGGCGCGACGAATCGCCCGCTCGCCCACGAACCGACGGCCAGCCCCAGCATGAAAACCGACAACACCACCGACAGAACCGGGGTGATGATTCCGAATGACGCGAACGCCATGCGCGTCCAGACGACTTGATAGACGAGGCTGCTGCAACCGGACAAAAAGAAGAGAAAGAATAAAACCCGGCGCGTGAATCGGTTCATGCTCCCGACTGTTTATCCGTTGAATCCTGATTGGACAAGGTTCAAAATCCGCCCGCACCGGGCGAGTCGCATAAATTGGAAATCTTTTTCAGCCAAGGATGGACGCGGATAAACACGGATTTTGGACTGCGCGGACATGTTCGCGCTTTCAAAGCGGCGACGTGTCGCGACACTCCAAATTCAATAAACCAATAGCAGCGCTGCCGCCTGATCCATAACTTTGAATTCGCGGATGAATCAGTAAACCAAAATCAAAACAGCGGCGGCTTGGGCGGATTTGACCACATCCTCAAACTTCCGGTCAGCCGCTTTCATTTGATTCCAGCGCGACAAGTTGCCCCTGCGGCATTCGGAATGCGGATTCAGTTTAACGTCCTCCCTCACCCAACCCTCTCCCCAAGGAGAGGACTTTCACATTCGCCTCCCCATTTGAAATCCACGCGGCTGGATTTGCCGGACGGTCATCCGCCAGGCCGTGGCTAAATAAATTTCACTCTTCAAACAAGGCCTGCGCGAATTGTCTGGCGTCGAAGGGCTGCAAGTCGTCCGGCTGCTCGCCGAGGCCGATGTATTTGACGGGCAGGCCGAGTTCCTTCTGGATGGCCACCACCATGCCTCCTTTGCTCGTGCCGTCCAGCTTGGTCACAATGAGGCCGGTGAGCGGCACGGCCTTGTGGAATTCGCGCGCCTGGTTCAGCGCGTTCATGCCGGTCGTCGCATCGAGCACCAGCAGCACTTCGTGCGGCGCGCCCGCGAGCTGCCTGCCGATAACGCGATGCAGCTTCTGCAATTCCTGCATCAAATTGTGCTTGGTATGCAGGCGGCCTGCCGTGTCTATGAACAAGTAATCCGTCTTCCTGGCCTGCGCGGCGGTGACGGCGTCATGCGCGACGGAAGCCGCGTCCGCGCCATAATTGCCGGCGATGACTTCGACCTTGAGGCGCGCGCCCCACAGTTTGATCTGCTCAATCGCCGCCGCGCGAAACGTGTCGCATGCGGCGAGCAGCACGGATTTTTTCTGCGCCTGAAAATAATGCGCGAGCTTCGCGCTGGTCGTGGTTTTGCCCGTGCCGTTGACGCCGACGATGGAGACGACGCAGATGCTGCCGGGCATTTCACGGAGATTCGGATTGTTCGCCGAAAGGCTCTTCTCGATTTCCGAGCGCGCGATGGCGAGATAGTCGAGTCCGGCGGTGCCCTGCGATTCGTAGGCCATTTTCACCGCGGCCACAATTTGCGTGGTCATGGCCATGCCGAGGTCGGCGGCGATAAGGGCGTGCTCGATTTCTTCCAGTGATTCAGCCGTCAGCTTGGGCGAGCGCGTGACGATGCGCTTGATTTCGTGCGTGAGCCTGGCGTGCGTTTTGGCGAGGCCGGCTTTGAATTTGGAAAATAACCCCATGGGTTAGTGACGCGTGACGGGTGACGAGTGGCGAGAGGCGACAGCTTGTTTCATTTTTTCGACATGCTCGTAAGGCAGTTTGATGCCGCCGATGAGCGGTTTGCCTTTACTGAAGCCATGGCAGTCGGAGCCGCCGGTGACCAGCAGATGGTATTTCTCCGCGATTTCCAGATACCGCTCAGACATCGAGGTCGAATGTTTTGTGTGAAAGCATTCGATGCCGTCCAGGCCAGCGTCCACCAGCGCGGGGATGATTTCGTCCGTCCGGTTCAGGCCGGGATGCGCCATGACCGCGAGTCCGCCGGCTTGATGGATCAACCCGATGCTTTCGAGAGCGGACACTTTTGTCTTGGGCACCCACGCCGGACGTCCTTTTTTCAGGTATTTTTCGAACGCCTCGTCGAGGTTGCCGATGAGTCTTTCCTTCACCAGCGCGCGGGCTACGTGCGGACGGCCCGGCGATTTGCAATTCGCCAGCGCAAAAACGGATTCAACCTTGAGCGGCACGTTCACTTCGTTCAATCGCGCCACCATTTCGTGGATGCGCTGCTGCCGGACAGTCTGAAACCGGGCGATTTCGGTCAGCAACGTCTGGTTTTCCGGGTCCAGGAAATAGCCGAGAATATGGACTTCCGTGTCTTTGTGTTCGGCGGTGAGTTCCGCGCCGACGATGAACTCGATGCCCGCCGCCGCGCAGGCCGCCGCCATCCGCGCGCAGCCCTCAACCGAGTCGTGGTCCGTCAGCGCGAGCGCGGCGAAGCCGAGACTCGCGCCATGCCCGGCCAGCTCCTCCGGCGTGAACGTGCCGTCGGAAAATTGCGTGTGCAGATGAAGGTCCGCAAACTTCATTTGACGATACGCGCGGGACGCAATATTTCACCTCGGATTTTGTCCAAAATTCCGTTCACAAACTTGCCACTGTCCCGCGTGGAGAATTTTTTTGCGATGTCCACCGCCTCGTTGATGCTGACCACGGGCGGGATATCCTCGCGATGGAGCATTTCGTAAATCGCGAGCCGCATGATATTGCGGTCCACGGCGGCAATCCGGTGAAAATCCCAATTTCTTGCAAGGGCCTTGATTTTCTCGTCAATCACATCGCGATGTTGAAGCACGCCGCGGATGAGTGGCTCGGCGAACAGCCGCATCTCGGCTTCCCCGGCGGTGGGCGGCGGCAGCTCAATCTGCTGTCCCCAATGCGCCGGGCCTTTTTCCTCGGCGATGGCGGCGGCGCGTTGCGTGTCCCAGAACTCATTCAGCGCCCGCTCCAAATCCTCCGGCGGATTCAGGTCGTGCTGGAACAGGAATTGCACGGCGTGCTCGCGTGCTTCGCGTCGTTTGCCCATGAAGCGAAGTCTAAACGCTGAAGGCTGAAGGCTAAAGTCAAATTGTGCGAAGACGAAATTGGACTTTGGGCATCGGGCTGATAAATTCCGTGCATGAGCAAAGTCACAAAACTGCTGCACACGCGCTATCGCGTAAACGATCTGGAACGCACGGTGAAGTTTTACCGCGATGTCCTCGGCCTCGAGGAAATCAAGCGGCATAAGTCGCCGCGCGGCTCGGAACTCGTCTTTCTCAAGGCGCGGGAGAGCAAGGAAGAGATAGAAATCTGTTTTTTCCCCGGCAGCGAATCGGTCAAGGTCCAGCCCGACCTCACTCACCTTGCCTTCGAAGTGGACAGTCTTGAAGAATTTGGCAAGCAGCTTGCCGCGCACGGCCTGAAATACTCCGATGGGCCGACGACGAGTTCCAGCGGGACGCGGTTTGCCTTCATTGACGCGCCGGAAGGTTACGAAATCGAACTGATCCAAAAAGGCAGCGGCGGCTACTGATTTTTCCCAGAACCCAGAACCCAAATCCAAGATCCCAATTAAAAATGAGCGTATTAATCGTCGGTTCCACCGCATTGGATTCCATCAAGACTCCCACCAAGGAAAACCCGCGCCTGCTGGGCGGCTCGGCCAGCCACGCCGCCGTCGCCGCAAGCTTCTTCTCGCCGGTCAAACTGATTGGCGTCGTCGGCGAGGATTTCCCGAAAAAATACATTGAACTTTACCGCCGTCATAAAATTGATCTCGCCGGTCTCCAGATTCTGCCCGGCAAGACGTTTCACTGGTCGGGTGAATACGAGGTGAACATGAACAACCGGCGCACGCTGCTGACCGAACTCGGCGTCTTCGAGACGTTCACACCTGCGCTGCCGGAATCGCACCGGGCCACGCAATTCGTCCTGCTTGCCAACATCGCGCCGGCGCTCCAGCACCACGTCCTGGACCAGATGCGCAAACCGAAATTCGTCGTGGCCGACACAATGGATCTGTGGTTGAACATTGCGCTGCCGGATCTGCTGAAGCTGCTTCCGCGCATTGACGGCTTTGTGCTCAATGACAGCGAGGCGCAGCAATTGACGAAGGAAGACAACATCTTTGTCGCACTAAAAAAGCTTCACAAGCTCGGCCCGAAATACGTCATCATCAAAAAGGGTTCGCATGGCTCGATCCTGTCCGGGCCGAAGGGCATCTTCATCTGTCCGGCGTATCCGCTGCACACCGTCGAGGACCCGACCGGCGCGGGCGACTCCTTCGTCGGCGGCATGATGGGTTATCTCGCCACGGCCAAGGGTTCGATTGACGCGAACATCCGCCGCGCGATGGTTTATGGCAGTGTTACCGCATCATTCTGCTGCGAAGGCTTCGGCCTGACATGCACCACAAAAACCAAACGCGCTGATATCGAGAAGCGCGTGAAGGAACTGGAAAAGCTGACGAAGTTTTGATCGCGAGTTGAACAGAAGGAAACGGAGACAACGGAGAAATTGCTTTACTCCCCTGTTCCCTCTGTTTGCTCCTGTTAAAATTCAACTCACAAACTTCGGCTCGAACACCGGGCCGAGGTTGTGCTTCTGGAGCAGTTCGCAGAATTTCGCGATGCCGCGCTTTTCGTCCGAGCCGAGGTGGAAATGGATCAGCCAGCCAAGGTAATCCTTGCGGAAATCGGGGTCGTAGGCCGTATGATTGCGGATGATGACTTCGAGCGTCTCCATCCCGAAATCCTTTGTTTCACGCAGCAGACGCCGCAGCGACTTGTTCTCCACCCCGCGCCGCAACGCCCACACGGCATAGACGAACGGCAGGTTCGTCAATTCAAACCACGCAGCGCCGAGGTCATAAATCTCGTGCAAATGGGGCGCACTCGCCTCCGCTTCGCTTCGGCGCAACGTGCGCTGAAAATCAATCGCCCGGTCGCCGATGAGCAGCACAAAGTCCTTTTCCGCGGCGACCTTATAGTTTTCCAGCGGCTTGAATTCCGGCTTCAACCCGCGCTCGGCCAGCAGCACCTTCAACAGGTTCACGCTCGTGAGCGACGCCGTGTCGCAAAAAATTTCCTTCGCCTCCTCCAGCGGCTTTTTGTGCGCCAGCAGGACGCTGTAAACCTCGCCCAGCGATGCGATGGCGATGCCGTCGAGGATGTCGTAGCGGTCGGTGAGCAGGACCTCGGTGATGCTGACGAGCGCGGCGTCCAACTCGTCGCGGCGGAGCAACTCGGCGAGGCGCGCGGGCGTGGTGAAGACAATCTGGTCCTCGATGCCGCGCGTGAGCGGCACGGCGTTGAGATATTCCACCGAGCCGACGCGGAACGGCGCGAGTGAATCCTCCAGCCCGGCCTCGCGTTCGCGGCTGGCCTTGACCCGCTCGCGCTCCAGATGCCGCGCGATGTCCTCCGCCGATTCCGGCGGGACCATGCGCAATTTTGGTGTTTCATCTGACATGAACGGACTTTAACGCAAAGGCGCAGAGGACGCAAAGAAGCAAAGAAACCCCAGTTGGGATTATCGGCGCGCGGCAAATTCGGTAGGGCGAGGCTACTGACGGAGCAGGGAAATTTTTTCGATGGGTTTCTAAACTCGCCTTATCTAGCCTTCGAGTTCCTTAAAGAACGATTCCAGTCCATCATTCTTTTTTGAGAATACCTTTGCCATTGGTATGCAAACACCGGCTGTCGTAAACCGCTTTCGCATCTGATTGACCCTCGTATCTATTGTGACTTTGTAGAATTCTACAATATTCAACCACGAAAGTACCAAAGTGCCGCCACGGAAAAGCAGCGCCTCAGAAAATCGTTTGGTTAGCGTCTTTGAGTCGGTTATTTCTCGGAAAGCCCAATGGTCAAGATACACACTTGGAGATATTAGCTCCTGAAACACCATCAGTCCTCCGCTCTTTGTTTCGAAGCGAATCATAGCGAATCATGTGGGAAGCCAACCAGTATTCAATCAGATTCAGAGCCCGTCGCGTGCAAAGAATCCCATTGGGATTCGTCACGCCGTTGCCAGATTGTCTTCCAGCATTTTTGAGCGCGCGGCATTTTCAGTCGGTTCGGCTTGGTGGCCGTCCGCAAGGACTTTGATCGGCTCGTAAAAGGTGTTGCGCTGGACGGGTGTGCGGCCGGCTTCGCGGATGGCCTTGAGCATGGCCACCTCGGTCTGCAATTGCGGCGAGGTCGCGCCAGCCATGTGGAAGATGTGTTCCTCGATTATGGTGCCGTGCAAATCGTCCGCGCCGTAGCTCAACGCCACCTGCGCCAGCTTCAGCCCCAGGCCCACCCAGTAGGCGGTGATGTGCGGGAAGTTGTCGAGGTAGATGCGGCTCACGGCGATGGTGCGCAGCGAATCGAACCCGGTCGGCGGCTTCTCGACGGGGATGTCGTTGTCCTCCGGTTGATAGGCCAGCGGCACGAAGCCGGTGAAGCCGTGCGTCTCGTCCTGCAACGCGCGCAATTGCCGCAGATGGTCCACGCGGTCGGCCAGGGTCTCGACGTGGCCGTAAAGCATCGTGCAGGTGCTGCGCATGCCGAGCTTGTGCCAGGTGCGGTGGACGTCCAGGTATTCCTCGGCGGATTCCTTGCCGCGCGCGATGGTGGAACGGACTTCCTTGCGGAAAATTTCCGCGCCTCCGCCGGTGAGCGATTCGAGGCCGGCGGCTTTCAATTCAATCAGCGTCTGCTCGACGGATTTTTTGGCGAGCCAGGCGAGATGGAGGATTTCGATGGCGGTGAAACATTTTAATTGAAGGCGGCTATCGAGTGCCTTGAGCGCCTTGAGCATGTCGGTGTAATAGCTGAATGGCAGCGACGGGTGCAGACCGCCGACGATATGCAGTTCCGTGATGCCGAGGTTGAGGGCCTCGCGCGCCTTCTGGACGATTTCCTCGACGGTGAACTGGAAACCGTCGGCGTCGCGTTTCTTGCGCGCGAACGAGCAGAATTGGCACGACAGGATGCAGTAGTTCGAGTAGTTGATGTAGCGGTTGATGATGTAGCTGGCGCGGTTGTTGCCGGTCTTTTTCTGCCGCGCAAAATCCGCGATGGCGCCGACAGCGTTAAGGTCCTTGGATTCAAACAGACGCAGCGCGTCGGCGTCGGAAATGCGTTCGCCCGCGACGACCTTGTCGTAGATGTCGCGCAGTTCGCTGCGTTGAATGAAAAAATCCACACATTACATTTAACGCAAAGATGCAAAGGCGCAAAGGATTTTACGCCTGGTATTCCTAGCGACCTCTCGTCTTTGCGTTAAAGTCTATTACGCCGAGAACGCGCCGAATAGCGCGCGCATCTCCTCGTCCACGTCCGCCGCGTCGGCCAAGGTTTGTGCTATTTCGTCGCGGAGCAATTCGCGGTAACGCTTTCGCAGGCGATGAATCGCCACTCGCACCGCGCCTTCCTCCATGCCCAGCGCCTTCGCGACCTCCGTCTGCGCCGTGCCGTCCTTGCCCGCCGTGAGAAACAGCTTCAACTGCCCGAACAGCTTCGCCTTGCCATCAGCTTCACACTCCTTCTGCAAGCGCTCGATGACCTTGGCCAGCAGCGCAAGCGCCCATTCGCGGTCGAACGCCTTGTCGGGGCTTGGTTCGTCAGTGGCGGCGATTTGAAATTTTGTGTCCGCCGTCTGCCAGTCGAGTGAAAGTGTTGCTTCACCACCACCGCGCTTGAGGCGCTGGGATTTTTTCCATTCGTTGATGAGAAAGTGTTTCAGCGATGCGAGCAGGAACGCGCGGAAGCGTCCGCGTTCGGCGCTTAGGCCTTCGAGATAATTCTTGGCGAGAAAGCGGGCGAAGAAAGCCTGCGTCAAATCCTCTGCGTTCTCTTTCGTTTGCCCGCGCCGCCGGACATAGGCGTAGAGCGGAAACCAGTAAGTGCGGCATAGCTCCTCCAGCGCGCCATCGGATTGCGGTGTGGAACGTTTGCCCGCCGCGAGCACGACCGTCCAATGCGTCGTGGCGAAGATGTCGCCCGGTGCGCCGGTGGATGGCGATTCGGTCGTCACTTGATGTAATAGCCGGAGGCTTTCCACTGGCCGTCTTTTTCCAGGGAGAACGTGACGGTTTCCGTCGCGGAATTCTTATTGGCAAAGGCCGTGTTGAATTGCATGACGACATATCTGCCATCCGGTGCGCCGGGCAATTGCGTCTCCGTGACCGTCGAATCCACCGTGCGGATTTCCATTTTGCCGAGCGGCGCGCGGACGGATTCCAAGGCGGAAACCCATTTGTCCTGCGTGATGGCGCCGCGAAAATAATCCGCCGAGTCCGTCCAGCTTTTGGCGTAATTACCGGCGTCAATTCCCGCCAGCCACTTCTGCGCCGCCGTCACCGCCGCCGTCTCTTCGGCGGTGCGCGGACGGATGAGATAGCTGACGGCTCGAAACTTGGTATCACTTTCCTGGATGAACACCACCGTCTCCACTGCGTTCGTCAGTCCGGCAAAACTGGTTTCAAACTGTGCGATGAAATAGAACCCGCGCGGCAATCCCGGCACAACCAGCGACGATTGCGTGGAAATATTCTTTCGTGAAATCAACGGGCCGAGCGGCTGGCGGACTTTTTCGGACAGGCTCACCCAGGCATCTTTGGTGACCGCCTTGTGGAAACTGTCCGCCGCCGTTTCCCAGCTTTGCGGATACGCGCCAGCATCCACCAACACGAGCCAGTCCTGCACTGCTGTCATCGCTGGCGTCGTCGGTTCATTTCTGTTTTGCACCAGCTTATCGCGAATTTTCTGCTCCGCGTCGCTGACGGCGGATTTTAGCCGAGGGTCATCAAGAATCCCCACGGCTTCATCGCGTATTTTTTCCGCATCGGCATTGTGATCGGTGGCGACAAGAATTTCGATCAACTGGCGGGTTTGCGCGACGAAATTGTCATCGGCGAATTTGGGTGGCCCCGGTAGCATGGGGATGTGCGCATAAAGCGGATTCGTCTTTGCCATTTCCTGAAATTGCTTCATTTGTTCCTGGCGCGCCGCGCTTTGTTCCTCGAACGTTTTCATTTGCTGCCATGACTGGCGGATGCGCTCGAATGCCGCCTGTGGATCGCCAAGGTAACCCAGACATTTTTCATATTCCCCATGCTGGACGAGCAAGCCTTCCACAAGGCCGAAGCATTGTTGCGCCAGTTTTTTGTCTCCCGCCTCGACTTGTTGGAACAGCGCCAGCGTTTCGTCGGGGTCCTGCAACTCGCGATTGATGCTGGATACTTCCATGAACAGATCGAAATAGCCTCGGCCTACGGAGAATTCTCGCGTATCGGCGTCGCGGATTTCGAGCAGCGCCTGCATGGCCTTCGGGTAACGGCGACCCAGTTCGACCCAATCCGACAGCGCGAATGAATTCCGCACACCCGCCTGCGCCGGATCGAATTTCGAGTGATTATGATACCAGATGAAGCGTTGTAATGCTTCCTCATAGTTGCCTTGTTCCATAAAGCCCCTGGTTTCGCTGAGGATGTTTGCAAAATCCGGCTTTTCGCCCGGCGCGAGCGCGGGCGACCATGTTTCGACGGAGGCGTATAGGGCATTAAGATTCAGATTGCTCTCTTCGGCGGCTTCGGCGCTAGTTCCGAAATATAGCGTGGCAAAGGGTTTTCCATCGGCATACATTGAAACATGCGGCATTCCCGGAACAAGGTTGGGATCAGTCAATTCAAAATCGCCGCGTCCTTTGGAGATTTGTATGGTTTGTTTTGAATCGGTCGGAACAGCATTCGTTGATTGGGTGGTGATGTATAGCGCGAGTTGCGCACTGTCGGCGCTGACGAGATTGTAATGGCCTTTCACAGTCATCTGATTTTCATTCCGCTCGACGGATATGATTTCGATGGAATCGCCCTGCGGAAAATAGGCTTGGCCAATGTAATAATTTGTCGTCGAACCGGAAGAAAGATTTTGCATGGCCAACATCTGCGCGGCGTGCCGGGCGTTTTCCTGTGACAGGGCGCGTGCTCTGACAAAATTCGGGATGGCAATGGCGGCCAGCAAACCGACAATTGAAAACAGAAATGGAATGGCAATCATGGCGAACACCGCCACGGCAAACCAGCGCCAGAACCGGTCGGGTTTTTGGACTGGCGGCGCAGGCGCGGCAACGGGTTTATTCACCGCTCGCCAGACAGGGCGGATGATTAGCCAGTTCACCAGTGCAGCGGAGGCAAGCGCCAGTGAAACCCAAATAGTGAGATCCCACACATCAAGAAACAGCGAGTTCTGAAGGCCGAGCACTTGGCGGGCAAACAGTTTTGCCAGCACCAGCCACAGCCATGCGATTACACCATCCAACACCAGCAGTGGAAAAAATAATCCGTCAAATACCGCCAGCCACATCCCATAAAGTTTCCCCGCCGAGCGGCGGATTTGCGAGACGGCAATGCAGCCGAGGAGTGGCATGCCGAGAATTCCCAGTAGTCCCAACAGCAAAAAGGGCGTTAGAAACAACACGAATGTAGCCGGCTCGTTGTGTTTTCTTGAAAAAGCTAAAACAGGCATCGCTATCGCCGGTAGAAAGGAGAGCAAAGCCCAGCACGCCCCCACGATGGCCGTGCGCGAGAAGCGCGGTTCTTGCAGCGGACGCGTCGCGCCGGGCGGCTCGTCGGGCATTATTCCGCCAGACGATGAACCGGGCGCGACGCCCAGTTCGGCAGGCGGGACGCCCGCGCTACCCGGAGTTGCAACAATCGTCTCCACACAGGTCTTCACTTCGCTGACTTGCTGGTAGCGGAGCTCGGGATTCTTTTCCAACGCGCGCAGCACAATTTCATCAAGACGCACATCAATCTGCACTTTTGATGATGGCGGTTCGATGCGTTTGCCTGGCAATTCGCCGGTGAGCATCTGGTAAAAAACCACGCCCAGTGCGTAAATGTCCGCGCGATGATCCACCTCGCCGGGCGCGGTGATTTGCTCCGGTGACATGTACTGCGGCGTGCCCATGACTTTGCCCGCGTCAGTCAGGAGCGCCGAGCATTGCCCGGCAGGCGCGCCGTTGCCCGATTCTCGTGCCGAGCGATGCTCGGCGCTCCGTTCCGTTTCCGTCCCGACAATTTTCGCCAGGCCAAAATCCGCCACCTTCACGCGCCCACGGCGGTCGAGCAAAATGTTTTCCGGCTTGATGTCGCGGTGGACGATGCCCTGGTCGTGTGCGAATTGGAGCGCGTCGCAAATCTGCGGCACGATGGCCAGCGCCTCGCGCGGCGAAATCCGCCCGGAATGGAGCAATTGCCGCAGATTCACGCCGTCCACGAATTCCATCAGGAAATAGTAAAGCGGCGTGGCAGCCGACGTGAGTCGGCTCTGACCTGCTTGAATGTATTTGGATTCAGTTTGAGCGGACTCACGTCCGCTGCTACCAAACTCATAGAGCGTTACGATGTTCGGATGATTCAATTTCGCCAGCGCCTTCGCCTCGCGGGCGAAGCGTTCTGCGAACGCGGCGTCATGGCCGATGCCGGGCGGCAGAATTTTTAATGCGACGATGCGGTCGAGTTGTTTCTGCCGCGCCTTGTAGACCGCTCCCATGCCGCCTTTGCCGATGAGTTCGAGAATTTCGAGCTGCGGAAAAAGCGGCGCGAGTTCCGCCACGCCCGGCGGATTGAACGGCGGCTGTTTCGCGTCGGTGACGGTGTCCGCCGCCGCGCCCATCTTGAGCAGGCAGGCGGGGCAAAGCCCGGCCAGCGCGCCGATGGGCAGCGGCGTGCCGCATTGCGGGCATTTGTTTCCGTCAGGCATGGGTTGATTCAATTTTACTGTGTCCATGACCACTTCAGAAGCAAAACCGGAAGGATGTTACAGAAAAAGGTGGAAACATCGAACGCTGAACGCCGAACATCGAACGCCGAATGAAGCAATGCCAAGACTTTCGATGTTCAGCGTTCAATGTTGGATGTTCGGTGTTTCCAACCATTCATCGCAACTTGAAGCCGCCTTGAAAGACTACTTCCGCCGCCACGACCACAAGAAACACCGCGCTGACGAGCGCGTTGAGGCGGAAGAACGCCAAGTTGATCCAGTTCAGGCTGCGGCGTCGCGCGATCCAATGTTCCAACACAAGGCAACCGACGATGATGAACCAGCCGACGGCGAATGCGATTCGAAAACCACACAGCAGCCCGAACGCGAGCAACAGCCCGCACATGACCATGTGTGCCAGAAAAGCGGCGGCCAGCGCATTCTTGGGTCCCCATGCCACCACGAGCGAGTGCAAGCCGTGGGATTTATCAAACTCGTAATCCTGCAGCGCATAAATGATGTCAAACCCGATGAGCCACAGCACGACGGCCAATGCGAGAACAATCGGCCGCATGCCAATGCGCGCTGCTTGTTCCCACGCCCAAAAAGATTCGGGTGAAGAGAACATTCCTGTTGGCGACATAAAACCGAATTCCCCTTTCACTGCCAGCCATGCGCCGACGGGGGCGAGCGCCAGCGCAATGCCCAGAAAGACGTGTGTGTAATCGGTGAACCGCTTCGTCAGCGAATAGAAACAAATCACAACGAGCGCAACTGGCGAGAGATAAAAGCAGAGCGGATTCAGAAAATGACTGGCGGCAACCAAGCCAACCGCCGACAAAAGGCAAAGCGCGATTGCGTTGGCGAGCGAAATGGTTCCGGCAGGTAAATGGCGCTTGGCAGTGCGCGGATTCAGCGCATCGAATTTGCGGTCAACGATGCGGTTGAACGCCATCGCGCAGGTTCGGGCGCAGACCATTGCGGCAAGAATCAGTCCGAACGTTTTCCAGCCCGGCCAGCCGCGATTATCGCGTGCGGCCACCATCATTGCCGCCAGCGCGAACGGCAGAGCGAAGACGGTGTGCGAGAAGCGGACGAACGAAGCCCATTTGTTAATAATTGAGAACATCGAACAATGAACATTGAACGCCGAACATCGAATAATCAGCTGGCGGTGCTGGATGTATATCGGACGAGGGTTTCCGGTTTGCGTTTTTGCGCCAATGCATTTTGTTGTGTGGTCCTGATGCTGGACATGAAAATGCGGATTAACTCGTCCGACTCGCTCAAGACAAGCAACAACGCTGATTCATTTTTCGCCCAGCCTTTGCGCTGGATTAGACGCGCCCAACGGCGTGTTTCTCGAAGTTCCTTAAGGCAAATTTTCAGTTTGTGGATGAAATCATCACGCGATTCGGCGGATTCCGCCTCACCGTGATTGGGAAAAGGTGATGTGCCGGAGCGCAAGATTTGCCCCGCGATGTGATTTCCGGCGCGCGAGTCCGGAAGTATTTCCGACAAATCAATCACCGCCGAGGCAAATTCCAGCAATCGTTCCTCTAAATCAAACTTTCGTCCGCCGGCTTCACCGTCATGTAGCGCCCAATTGCTCGTCGCGGCATTCGGCGTTCGATGTTCGATGTTCGATGTTCGATGTTTCGCCATTTCATTCCTTTTCTTCAGCCCATCGTGGCACCAGTTTTTGCGGGACGCCGAGATGATCGAGCACTCGCGCGACTACGGTGTCCACCACGTCCTGAATCGTTTTCGGGCCGGCGTAAAAGCTCGGGTTCGCCGGCAAAATGGTTGCGCCGGCGAGCAGCAGGAGTTCCATGTTTTTGACGTGAACCAGACTCAGCGGCGTTTCGCGCGGGACAAGAATAAGTTTTTTCCGCTCCTTTAATACCACGTCGGCGGCGCGGAGCAGAACGTCCTCGCTGTAACCATGCGCGATGCGGCCCATCGTGCCCATCGTGCAGGGGATGACGACCATGGCGTCCGGCGGATTCGAGCCGCTGGCGAACGGCGCGTTCATGCTTTTCAGCCCGTACGATTTCACGCCATCGGGCAGGCGCAGGCCGCCGGGCAGTTCCTCGGCAATGACCTGCTGCGCATAGTTGCTCAACACAACATGGATTTCGTGTGCGCGCGGGTCAAGATTGTCGAGCAGGCGCTGTGCGTAGAGCGCGCCGCTGGCTCCGGTGATGGCAACTAGAATTTTCAACCTGTGCGAAATCGTAAATTGTAAATCGCAAATCGTAAATGAGGAAACATCTTGAGTCCCATTTCCAGTTCCGCACAATTGGCGCGTGTTCAAATTTGCGTGCCTTCGCCGCGCCGGAGTGCTCGGGTGCAAAGCCTCTGGCCGCGGTTTTGTCATCGCGCTCAAGGGTTACGCTGGTATGGCTTCGGCCACGCAGGCGGGAATCATTTTTTGCGGCGTGCTGATTTTCCTGGCGGGCTGCGCATCGCAGCCAACGACAACACCGCCGCCCCCGGCGGAAACCATCAGCGAACCCGAGACACCGGTCACGTCGTCGCTGAACTGGACCAATCCCGCCGCCGTGAAACCCTTTGCGCCGCAGCCTTCCAGGCCGGTGGTGCCGGTTGTCACCATTGTTTTCTCCAACAAGGTGCCGGTCGCAGTTTCAAATCCCACGCCAGTGGCGATGTGGACCTCGCTCAAAGGATGGGCCGCGGCGCACAAAATCGGCTCGCCGCACCGGCTGCCCGGTTTGCCGGTGACCTCGTATGCGATTGGCTCGAAAAACGGCGTGATGATTCTAGAAATCGGCAGCCGCGAAGCCACCTGGAACGGCATCGAAATCAATCTCGGCTTCGCGCCAGAACTCATTGACGGCGAAGTTTCCCTGGACGGAATTGATTTGCAGAGAAACCTGGAACCGCTTTTGTGCGCGCCGCCACTGGCGTTCGGCACAAACCGGATCATCGTGCTTGACCCCGGTCACGGCGGATCGAATGTCGGCACGCACAGCGTGCTGGACGGTCGGTTTGAAAAGGAATTCACCCTCGACTGGGCGAAGCGAATCAAGCCGTTGCTCGAAACCAACGGCTGGACGGTTTTCCTTACGCGCACACGCGACGTGTATGTGACCAATTTGGATCGCGTTGTGTTCGCCGAGGCGCACCACGCGGATTTGTTCGTCAGCCTGCATTTCAATTCCGCCGCCCCGGACACCAAGCAAGCCGGGCTGGAAACGTATTGCATCACGCCGACCGGAATGCCTTCGACTTTGACGCGCGGTTACGAGGACAATTGGTCGGAAAATCTGCCGAACAACGCCTTTGACGCGCAAAATTTGCAACTCGCTTTGAAACTGCATAGTGCGTTGCTGCGTGCGGTGGGAATGGAAGACCGCGGCGTGCGCCGGGCGCGGTTCATCGGCGTGCTGCGCGGACAAAATCGGCCGGCCATTCTGATTGAAGCCGGCTACCTATCGAATCCAGCCGAGGCCAGATTGATTGAAAGTCCGGAATACCGGCAGAAACTGGCGGAAGCGGTAGCGGAGGCGCTCCGTTAAAAAAGCGAAGATGGAAAATAGAAGATGGAGGATAGGATATGCCACTCATTAGAAGCTTTCGGGACTTGAACGTCTATAAACTGGCACGCCAAGTGACGCAGAAAATTTATCTACGCAACGCGAAATGAAAACACCGCGCTCGCATTTCCGTCTTCCATCATCCATTCTCTGCTCTCGTTAAATCTCATGCCATCCTCGACCTTCAATCCTCAACCATCGTTTGTTCTAGTTACGGGCGGCGCTGGATTCATCGGTTCGCATCTGGTCGAGCGCTTGCTGAATGACGGCAAGAAAGTCGTCATCATTGATGATTTTTCTACGGGCAGTCTGGAAAACCTTCGTGCGGTGAAAAAGAATCGGCGCCTCCGAATCATCAAATCCAAAATTTCCGGGTGCAAGGAATTGCCGAGGCTTGCCGCAAATTCGGAATTTATTTTCCATCTGGCGGCTACCGTTGGGGTGGAACTGGTCGTCAAATCGGCGCTGCACGTTTTGGAATCGAGTTTCCACGAAACGGAAATCCTGCTCCGCGCTGCCGCCAAAAATTCCACTCCACTGCTGCTGACCTCGACCTCCGAAGTTTATGGCAAAAGTGCCAAACCGGAATTCGGCGAGGACGACGATTTGCTCATCGGGCCGCCCGGACAATCGCGCTGGAGCTACGCCTGCTCGAAGCTCATGGACGAATTTCTCGCGCTAGCCTACGCGCGCGAGAAGACCCTGCCAGTCACCATCGCACGGCTGTTTAACACCGTTGGCCCGCGCCAGACCGGACGCTACGGCATGGTGCTTCCGCGCTTTATCGCGTCGGCGAAAAGGAACGAGCCGCTGAAGGTGTTCGGCGATGGCAAACAATCGCGCTGTTTTTGTCTGGTGAACGATGTGGTGGAATCGCTTGTGCGGTTGCAGAAATACCAGAAGGCGCGCGGGGAGATTTTCAACATCGGGGGCACGGAGGAAGTTTCGATTCTTGAACTCGCGAAGCTCGTGGTTAAAACGCTTGGCTCGAAATCGAAGATTGAGATGATTCCCTACGATCAGGCGTATGCGCCGGGCTTTGACGACATGCGCCGCCGCAAGCCGCTGGTGAAGAAATTGGAACGGTTTGTGAAATTCAAGCCGCAGACGTCGTTGAGTGAAATCATCCGGCTGACGGCGGGATGAGTCAAAGTCGCGGAGCGCCGGCCGACAATAGCCCGGCGTTTCAACGCCGGGAATAGTTTGGAATTGCCAAAGTCCCGCAGGGACGGCTGAAACTCATTTCCACAAATACCGTTCGTCATATTCAATGCGATGCTTTTTCAACAACGCCAGAAATTCCTCCTGAAACGTCATCTCCCGGTGATGCACCTCCTGCCCCTTGATGTATTTGATGGTTTTGTCCAATTGCGACACGCTCACGCTGAACGCGCCGTATTCCTCCTGCCACGCGAACAACCGATGTTCGGGAAATGTTTCATGAATCCATTTGGACGAGCCGCCCTTGATCAATTGCAACGCCTTGGAAATCGCCATCGTGGACGGCAGCGAAAGTAAAATGTGGACGTGGTCTTCCACGCCGCCGATTTCGATGGCCTTCATTTTATTCTGCCGGGCAATGCCACCGAGAAACGGCCAGATACGTTCGCGCAATTCCGACGTGATGAAAGGCCGGCGTTCCTTGGTGCTGAAGACGCAATGAAAATAGGAACTGACGTAGGACATGGCATCTATTCAGCCGTCCCTGCGGGACTCGTCCACTTCCACAGATGACCCGGCGTTGAAACGCCGGGCTATTTTCAGTTGTCCCTTCGGGACGAAATCAAGTCACCGCAAACCATAGGTGAAAAACTGGAATGATCCGCGAAGTTGTCCAGCTGACGGCGGGGGCGTAAAGCAGGCAACGGTTTTGTCTGCCGCCCCTCCGGGGCTTGATTTGTTGGGTGGCGTTTCCCGCAGTTGAAACTGCGGGCTATTCTCGGTTGTCCCTGCCGGGACGAAAGAACCTGCCGCAAACCGCTGGTGGAAAAACTGGAACGCTGAGTGAAGTTCAAACCGCAGACGCCATTGCGTGAAATCATCCGGCTGACGGCGGAGTGATTATCAAAGATGAATGAATTTTGGAAAACATCCCACAAGTATAGCTACTACGCCAATAAAAATTCCAACCAGCGAAAGCCGTCGTTCTAAGAAAAATAAAGTCATTGGCATCGAAATGATGAAAAGCAAAAGACCGCAAAGAAAAGTAATCTCGCGAGGAAAACCTTCTAGAGCCAATGCGAGTTTCGGGAGGAAAAAACCAGCAATTTGCGCTATCAGAAGAGTAGCGCAAACCACAATCAGCCAGTGAAAAAGATTTCGAATTACAATCGTCTGCATATTTGAACACTAAAATTTAACGCCTTCCGTCGCAAGTAATCTGCGTTTCCAATCCAATCCGCCGGAGAAGCCGCCGAGTTTTTTGTTCGCGGCCAGAACGCGATGGCACGGAACCAAAACCGGAACCGGGTTCGCTCCGCACGCGCCGCCCACGGCGCGGACGGCCTTGGGTTTGCCAATCGCCCGCGCGATTTCGCCGTAGCTTTTCGTTTTGCCAAGGGAGATTTTCCGCAGCGCGTTCCAGACGCTTTTTTGAAAGTCCGTTCCTGCCAAATCCAGCGGCGGAAGATTTTTTGGTTTGCGGCCGGTGAGAATGCTGTTCAGGGCGGTTTCGGTGGTGCGATGCCAGGCACGGATTTTGGTAGGAATTCCATTTGCTTTGTCGGCTCGCGAGGACGCTCGCCCCACCGGGAAGTTTAACTCGGCGAGTCCTTTTTCCGAATAGCGCGCCACAAACTGGCCGTCGCGAGTGGAAATCGGGAACTCAACGAGATTATTTTTCGGGTTCATCCCATCTTTCAATGGTTGTGCAGGAAAACAGCCAAAAGGCCGAACAGGATGACGAGCAAAATGCAGACCAGCAGGATGAAGCGGTTGCGGGCGACGCGCTTTTCGTAACGCAGGGGGCGCAGGCCGCGCACACCGCCGGCGGCGAGATAGGTGACGAGGCGCGGATTGCCGGCTTCCGGACGGGCGAACTGCCGGCGAAGGCGGTTGAAGAGCGCGGGCAAATCGTATTTGCGAACACCGAGGTCGTTGAACTGGTCCGGCGTGGCAGTTTCGTCGTCCGCCCGCAGCGGTTTGACTTCCTCAAACACCGGCTCGTGGACGGGTTTGGGAGTTGGCGCGGGTTCACGGGTGCGGGTGATGGTTGCGCCATGCGGCAGCGTCGTTGACCGTAATCGCGGCGTGGTGGTGTGCTGGAGCTGCGTGTCGAGCTTCTTGATTTCGGATTCGAGCGCGGCAATCTGGTCGTTCAATGCACGGGCGCGGTCGGAAATGGGGTCAATCGGATTTCCTTTTCGCTTCGCGGTCGCCATACAAAATAATTTACGATTTACGATTTACGATTGATGATTTTAAGGCGATACGACAAATCATAAATCGCACATCACTCAATGGCGCAGCAGGATGGCGACAAACACGCCGAGCGCAGCCAGTGCGACGGCCAGCAACGGCCAGGTCATTGCAAGGCCGAACCGGCACAGTTCGCCGAAGCTCATGTCGGCAAATGGCGAAACGGCAGGCGCGGGTGCGGACACCGCTTCGGCTTTTTGAGCGGTTTCGCCGGCAAGGACGGGCAATTTGAGGCGCGCAGAATTCCATTCCATGCGCGCGTTTTCGATGGTGGTGAGCGCGCGGGTGAGTTCGATCTGAAAATTTTCCTTCGTCCAGATTTCGTCGTGAACGGACTGGATCTTCTCGAGCGCGTCGCGGAAATCGCCGACGGTCTTGACCATCTGCTCGGCTTCACGGCGGGCGTTGAACTCGGCCTCTTCGAGCAGGCCGAGGCCGCGCGTGAGGTTTCGGATCATTTCCTGCCGGCCGGTCTGAAATTCAAGCTGGCGGCGGCGCAATTCCTCGAGCGTGGCGCGTTCGCGTTCCAAATCCTCCTGCGCGCGCTTCAGTTCGGCGAGTTTTTGCTGCGCCTCGACGACCTTGCGGTCCACTTCTTCGCGGGTCGGCGCGCGCAGCGGGTCGGTGAGGGACGCGCCGGGCGTCTGGTGCGCCTGAAAATCGGTGTCCACAAACTCCGTTGCATCATATTCGGCAGCCATGAGGCGAATCTAGTCCTCCGGCGTGAAAGTGTAAAGCGGTTTGCGCTTGTAAATCCGAGGTGGAAGCACTAGACTTTGGTGGTTCTCAAAGCGGTCAATTTTGACATGATTGAATTGATTCAGTTTCCGTGGAGTCCGTTCTGCATTGTCCAGCGGCGCATTTTGGAATTTTCCGGCACGCCGTTCAAAATCACGAACATTCCCATTCAAGACCGGTCGCTGGTCTGGAAATTGACAAAACACCGCTATTACGGAGTGCCGATCATCCGGGATGGCAAATACGTGGTGTTTGAGATGACCGACGATTCGCAGGTGATCGGGAAATATCTGGATCAAAAACTGCATCTTGGCCTGTTCCCGTTCTCGCTTGAAGGCGTCCAATCCATCCTCTGGCGCAACATAGAAAATGACATCGAGGGTGTGGCGTTCCGGCTCAATGACATTTACTGGAAGGAAAATGTGCCGCCTGCCGAACAACTTGCCTTTCTCCGGCACAAGGAGCGCAAATTCGGTCGCGGCTGCCTCGACCAGTGGCGCATCCAGCAAAGTTCCTGGCTTGCGCAACTGGAGCAGAAACTGCTGCCGTTCGAGGAGATGCTGGCGCACAATTCCTTCCTGCTTGGCGAGGAGCCGCGCTTTGTGGATTTCGACCTGTTCGGGATGCTGGAAAATTTTCTCCACTCCGGACATTACGAATTGCCACCGTCGCATCCGCACATCAAGGAATGGCATTCGCGGATGACCCGATTGAAAATCCAAAGGACGAAATGATATTTAACCCAATCTTTGCACAAAACGGCTTGTCCCGGCCGTTTCAACCACTATTTTCACCTCATTGAAAAATTACATACTCGACACCAACGTCCTCCTTCACGATCCCAACTCCATTTTAAGCTTCGTGGACAACCACGTCCTGATTCCCATCGAAGTCATAGAGGAAATTGACCGGTTCAAGCGCGAGTCCAACGACCTGGGCCAGAACGCGCGCAGCGTGTCGCGGATGCTCGACGGCTTTCGCGGCACCGGCAGCCTGAGCGAAGGTGTGGACCTGCCCAACGGTGGCAAACTCAAGATCGCCTTTTACAAAAACGGCCATTCGGGCAACGGCGAAGTCGCCTTCAACGGCAACACCGTTGACAACCGGATCCTGCTGCTCGCGGCGAGCATCCAGAAGACACAGCCGAAAAATGCGACGATTCTCGTCAGCAAGGACATCAACCTGCGGATCAAGGCCGACGCGCTGGGATTGCTGGCCGAGGATTACGAGACCGACCGCGTGTTCATCACCGACCTTTACACCGGGATGATGGAAATCGCCGTCAGCCCCGCGAAAATCGCCGAGTTCCGCGCCAAGAGCGAGCTGGCCTTGGACGACGGCAAAAAATATTTTCCGAACGAATACTGCACGCTTGCCGACGAATCGAACACCAAGAAGGCGGCGCTTGCCAAGGTGGATGCGACGGGTAAGAAATTGATTCCCATCATTGATTGCCGCGATGGCATCTGGGGCATCAAGCCGCGCAACCGCGAACAGCACTTCGCCCTCGACGCGCTGCTCGACGACCGCATCAAGCTGGTCACGCTCATGGGCAAGGCCGGCACGGGCAAAACACTTTTGGCGATGGCCGCCGGATTGAAGCGCGTTGTGAACGACCGTGAATTCCGCCGGCTCGTCGTCGCGCGCCCGACCATTTCGATGGGCAAGGAGCTCGGCTTTCTGCCCGGTTCACTCGAGGAGAAGCTTGCGCCGTGGATGCAGCCGATTCACGATGCGCTGGAGATGTTGAGCGACCTCAACATGGGCCATGACCACCGCCGCAGCGGCGACCTGATGCGTTCGGGCGCGATTGTCGTCGAGGCATTGAGCTACATCCGTGGCCGCAGCATCGCCAACCAGTTCATGATCATTGACGAGGCCCAAAACCTGACGCCGCTGGAGGTCAAGACCATCGTCACTCGCGTCGGGAACGGCACGAAAATCATCTTCACCGGCGACCCGTATCAGATTGATAATCCGTATGTTGACTCGTCCTCGAACGGTTTCAATTACGTCGTGAGCAAGTTCCGGGACCAGGCCATCTCCGCGCACATCGAATTACAGAAGGGTGAACGCTCCGAACTGGCCGAATTGGCGGCGAATATTTTGTGATTTTTGGCAGTTGACAATTGGTAATTGAGGTCGAAATTCTAATGGAAGCTGGAATGGGCTCGAAAAGGGCGCTTCAGCGGGAAAGGCGATGTTATGATCTCAAACGAAAGACCTTCACCATTCGGGGGACGGCCGTATCAAGGCCAGCCCCGGCCACCGTCCAATGAAGACACGCTCAAGTCCGAGAAGGTGCAGATTGAGCGCAAAACCTTTGTCTTCACGCTCAAGGAAAATCCGCGCGGCCGGTTCCTGCGCATCACCGAGGATGTCGGCGGGCGGCGCGACACCATCATCGTGCCCTCCACCGGACTGGAGGATTTCAAAAAGCTGCTCGACGAAATGGTGAAGGCGGCGAATGAGATTCCGGCGAAGCAGGCGTGATGAGTTGAATTGGCAGAAAACAATGGCAGGCGGCTCGTGTATGAAGTTGAGTTTCGTCATCTTGTGTTTTGGAGCGATTTTGGGATTCGCGATGTATTTACTTTCCACTGATTTTCGAGCCATGGCCATGGATTGTTTGCATTATCGTTGGCGGCTGCTAGGCATTGTTTGGATTGGACTGGGCAGCACCATTGGGATTTCTGCGATATGGAGCGGTTGGTTTCTTTGGCAGGACATTTTCGCGAATCCTCCAGATTCACGTTTTTACTTTTCGAGCGACTTCTTCCATTTGATGTTGGGGCCGATTTATTTATTGAGTGCGGTTGTAGGCTTCTTTCTTTTCCGTGGTGCGCGATGGGCGGTGATTACTATTTGCATAATCGCGATTCTGACCATCATTCTTGTTGTGAGAGGTGTAGTGGTATATGGGTTTGCTCCAAATTGGGACTGTGTGTTGGGTGTCGTTGCATTCATTGCTGCGGTCGTTTCAATCGCGATGCTGCCACTTCAGAGACGTCATCATGTCGCCTCTTAACACCGCGCTGCAGCCAAAGGCCACTATCCTCTCAGGAGATTCAATCGGTGGCCTGACCGTTTAACGAATTGACGCTTTCTTCTTTGCCTTCACCCGTTTCGCGTCGCCCCAGAGACTTTCCAAGTCGTAACGCTCGCGCACGTCCGCACGCATCACGTGGACAATCACGTCAAAGAAATCCATCACCACCCACGCGCCATGGATGGAGCCGTCCGTGCGAAGCGGGCGGACGCCATGCTCATCGCGGAGCTGGCCGGTGATTTCCTCCGCAATGGCGCGCAGGTGCGGCTCGCTCGTGCCGGACGCGATGATAAAATAATCCGTCAGCGACGATAATTTACGCACGTCGAGGATGACAATGTTCTCCGCCTTTTTGTTGTCCGCGAAATCGCGGCAAAGCTGGGCCAGTTTTTTTGAATCCATAGTTGCCGGGAGGATTTAACCACAGACCCGCTGCGCCGCGCGACTAAAAAGGCATTTACAGCAAAAGCAATTCATACGGCAGTGATTCTTGGAAATGCCAGCGAATGGCGCAGCGCGGCGAGTGGACACAGTTGGACACGGATCTATTAACCACGAAATACACGAAGAATTTAACGAAAAGACGCCAAGAGGCCAAAGCCGCAATGAAGGCAGTTCTTCCGTGGTTGGAATTCAAACGTAGAGATTCGCCGCACGAATTGCCTCGGCCACGAATGGCGGCACCAGTGGTTCGATGGGCAGACCGGCTTTCAGCCGCGCGCGGATTTCTTGTGACGAAATGCCAAGCGGAAAACCCTTCAACCATCGGCCACGAAATGGTGTGGGAAACTTCGCGACCGGTTCCCCCGGGCGCGGAATCATGACGAACTCGGCCAGCCGCGCCAGTTCGTGTGCGCCGCGCCATTCATTCAGCTTGGAGACGTGATCCGCGCCGATGAGGTAAAACAGCTCCGCTCCAGGAAATTTTTTTGCGTAATCGCGCAGCGTGTCAATGGTGTAGGAAACCCCGCCGCGCCGGATTTCCTGCTCATCAATCTCGCAGTTCGTCCGGCCCGCCAGCGCCAGCCGGAGCAATTGCAATCGGGCGGACGCGGGCGCGGGCTGGCTGTCCGGCTTGAACGGCGATTGCGCCACCGGAATGAAGAACAGCCGATCCAACCCCAGTTCCTCAATCGCCGCCTGCGCGACGAGCAGGTGGCCGAGATGAACCGGGTTGAACGAGCCGCCGTATATGCCGAGCTTCATTTATGATTTACGATTTATGATGGGAACTGGCATCATCCGGGCAATCGTAAATCGCAAATCGCGAATCGTAAATGTGAATCGCCATTGCCACAATTGCGGCGAACTTTGGACGCTATCCGGCCAGCCCGGCCGCGGAGAAACCTGCATGAAATGCAGGGCCGACCTGCGCGTCTGCCTGAACTGCGCGCACTACGACCCGCTCGTGGCCCAACAATGCCGTGAGCGCCGGGCCGAGCCGGTGCTGGAAAAGCACGTCGGCAACTTCTGCGAGTATTTTGAATTTGCGCGCCGGGTCTGGACCCCGAAATCAGAAACCAACAAACGCGAGGCTGCCGCACGGGAGCATCTGAAAATATTGTTTGGCGGTTGATGCGTGTGGCGGGTTAGCATCGGCGCATGAAAGTCAGCGGGTTCACTTTTTTGCGGAACGGCCAAAGGCTGGGCTATCCGTTTGTAGAATCCATCCGCTCCATTCTGCCGCTGGTGGATGAATTCGTCGTCGCGCTCGGCCCGAGCGACGATGACACGGAAAAGGTTTTGCGCGGCATCGGCGACCCGAAAATCCGCATCATCCCGACGCACTGGAATGAACGCATCCAGCCCGGCTACAGCGTTAACGGATTCGTTTACGGCCAGCAAAAATCCATCGCGCTGTTCAACTGCACCGGCGACTGGGCGTTTTATCTGGAAGCCGACGAAGTCGTTCACGAAAATGATCTGCCGAAAATCCGTGCGGCGATGGAGCGTAATTTGGATGACCCTCGTGTCGAGGCACTTGTGTTTGATTATCTGCATTTCTATGGCAACGCGAACACCGTGGTCTGGTCGCCGGGCTGGTATCGCAGCGAAGTCCGCGTCATCCGCAACACCATTCCGGCCTGGTCAAGCGAGGCGCTATTTTTCAATGTCGTGGATACCCACAAAAAATCGCGCTACCCCCGCGCAGCGCACACGGGCGCAACGATTTATCATTACGGCTGGGTGCGCAGTGAGGCGCAGATGAATTTGAAAGCTGCGGCGGTACACAAATATTGGGACGAAAAGCCGGCTGCGACGGTAGATTATTCAGAAATTGATCCGGCGGCTTTGAAACTTTTCACCGGCGCGCATCCGAGAATTGTTCAGGACTGGCTGCCGAAGGCCGGCGGCTTGTTTCAGGCCGATCCGAACCACCAATTGACTTCACGCGAGAAAAAGCACCGTATGATGATGAAGCTGGAAAAAATCTTCGGCGTGCAATTCAGCAAGAAACATTACCGGCTGGTCCGTTAAAATTATTGACCCTTCGGCAGGTGCCGATCCAAACCCTGGTCGCAGCGGGTGTGCTTTTCCAAAATAGCCTTCGCCAGCAATTCGTCGTTGCTCGCGAGTTCGGCGCGGCTGACGGGCGGATGCCAGAGGTGAAAACACAACGCCCGACCGCGCACATCCATCCGGCGCACACCGGAATTCGTCAGGCGGACGGCCAGCTCGGAATCTTCGCGGCCCCAGCCGATGAATGCCTCGTTGTAACCGTTCACGCGAACAAGGTCAGCCCGCCAGATGGCCAGATTGCATCCGCGAATGCCGCGCAAACGGTTTTTGATTTTGCGGACGGCAAACGGCCACCGGAATGAATTCTTCAGCCCGGAAATCTGATTTTGCCAAACGGCACGCCGGCGGTCGGCGAAAAAATCATTTTGGCCGAACCACACGGCCGCCTTCTCCTCGACGAGCGCACGGTGGCCCTGAACGAAAAATCCGAGTTGCACAGCGGCGCGGTGGTCGGCAATGAAATCCGGATGCGGCACCGTGTCGCCGTCGAGAAAAACCAGATAATCGCCGCGCGACGAGGCAATAGTCAGGTTCAAGATGCGCGAGCGGCGAAAACCTTCGTGTTCCTGCCGGACGTGCTCGCAGCGAAACGATTGTCGCGCACTCCATTGCTCAAAGACAGCTTTGGTTTCGTCAGTTGAGCCGTCATCGGCAAGCAGGATTTCGTCTGGCAATGAACTTTGCCGCGTCACTGCATTGAGCACACGGCCAAGATAATCCGGCTGATTGAAGGTGTTGATGACCAGCGTGAGCGCGAAGGCACTGCCCATAATCAGGATGATTGCTTGCGGTCGGGTTGCTCCGAAGGCGGCCGGTTCTGCAACTCCCAGAGACTGGCGTATTTCAAGAACGTATAATAGCCGTGAAGGCCGGCGAGAATGAAACCGGGCATGCCGTCGCGGAATCCCTGCTGGATGATATATTTCCTGATCATTCCCGCCAACGGAGCGACCACCAGATTAAGCACAGTGGCGCGCTGGCCGGCGTCAAATTTTCTCCTGGCCATCAGCGCGGTGTAGCGGTCGGTTTTCCGGGCGGCCACCGCCAGCGTGGGCCATGGATGCTGCCAGATGAAGTTGCGGAAGTATCCAATGGTGCCGTCGCAATCGAAACCTTCATGCACCAGATCGTCGCGGTAACGGAGTTTGCGTCGGTCGAAAACCTGCGGCTGCCGGTAATCGGGATACATCCCGCCGAAGCGGACGGGTTTGCCCAGAAATGTGTTCCGGCGCGGGACGTGATAGGCGTCGAATTTTGGATCAACCAGGGTTTCACGCACTTCAGTGGCAAATTCAGGCGTGGCGCGCTCGTCAGTATCAATGCTCACGACCCAGTCGTGCGAAAGCAACTCAAGCGCCTGGTTGCGAATCCGTCCGAACCGGGTGAACGGCACGTTGACATGGCGCACGCCAAATTCCGCGCAGACCGCCGCGGACCGGTCCGTGCTGAAGGAATCCACATAAAGGATTTCGTCCGCCCATTTGACCGTGGGCAGCAATTCACGGAGGTTGGCTTCCTCGTTGTAGCCGATGATGTAGAGTGAAACGGGCCGGCTCATTTAAGATTTTTTTTTTGGGCCACCACAAACAATTGTTCGCTGAACAGGAGCGCGGGGTGCGACAGCCAACGGTTCAAGTCCTTTTCCCCATCCAGAAATGGCCCCGGCCCGTTCAGGTTTCGATCCAAGGTCAACCGGCAGCTCAACCAAATCAAGGGATATAATAGGCCGAATAAGGCGGTCTTGAAAGGTTTGACCCGCGTGGAGCGCAGTTCCTGGACGCGCAACCCGGCCTGATTCAACAGCGCATGAGCCAGTGGAAAATCCACCGGCGTGATATGGTAGGCATAGCGCTCATCATAGTTCATATCCCATCCCAGCCGCCGCCGGATCAACTTGTGCTTGCCGGTGAGAAAAAACTGGATGCGCGAATGGATCCGAAAAATATTCGGCGTGGTGAAGAGCAAATGGCCGCCCGGCTTCAGGATGCGTCCCGCCTCGCGAATCACCGTTCCGTGCCATTCCAAGTGCTCCAGTACTTCCGAAAGGATGACCACTTGAAAACTCGCGTCTTCAAACGGCAGCGGCTTGTGCAAATCAACGCCCGAAACAATCGGCACGTTCGCCAGCCCCTTCCGGTCTTCCACAATGTAGTCATCCGTCCGGTAATGCGTGCCTTGAACTTCACATCCCAATGATTTGAGGCGGTTGAGTATCTCCGCCTCGCCGCAGCTCAAGTCCAGAGCCCGCAAGCGGGGAAAGTCCGGCAGCTCTTTGACTGCGGCCACGACGGCATCCACAACAAATGACTGCGGCATAAAGGGCGGCCAGCCTGACACAGAAATTGCGGCAAGTCAAAATCTCACTGAAAGGACTTATGCGAACGGTCCTTTTTACTTCTTGTGAAGCGCGCGTTGTTCGCGGCGGCGGCGCAAGAACAACTGCAATTTACGGAATGGCAGACCAAGGTACATTTTCCGGACCAGCCCCAATTGCTCCCGCCACGAACTCATTTTGAACGGGTGTTCCTTCGGCACATACCAGTTGTTGAGCGTTGTGCGCTTGACCAATTTGTAGCCCCGGCTCTTGAGGAAGCGGTGTTTGCCCAGATCTCGCACGCCATCTTCGATCAGGATCAAGGAAGGTTTATATTTCTCGAAATTGAAGCCGTGCATGACTTCAATTTCATGTCCTTCTACGTCCAATGAAACAAAGTCTATCCGCGAAACGCCGGCGGCCTGCAATACCGAATCCAAAGTGGTAATCCGCACGCGTTCAGCGCCGACATAATTGATTCCATGCGAATCGCGTTGCGGTTTCAGAGTGGCGTTGCCATCATATTCGGTGAGGATGAGATCCGCTTCCCCCTCACTGCCCGGACGACTGCAAGCCACCTGAAAGACCTGCGACCGGGGTCGTGCGGGTCTTAATTTTTCGCAGAGCGAGGCCTGCGGTTCTACCAAGATACCTCGCCACCCGCTCTGCTCCAACAGCCAGGTCTGAGAACCCGCCACGGGATCATTCGCGCCTACTTCCACAAAAACGCCGTCGCGCTTCTGGCCGTAAAATTTACACACCAGTTCTTTTTCCTCGACTTCCGGGTTGATGCGCGCGCTCATGGATTCTTGGATTCTATTTCAAGCACCCGAAGATTTCAAAACAGATTGCGTGGCTGAAATCAGATCACCAGTGGAAATTTTTCCGAGATGCACAGTGCCGGGTCCGTTCGCGCCGATGATGACGCGATATTTATCGCCGGCGGGAACCCATTCGCGCCAGCCGGGGTTCGGCCAGAACCATGAGACGACCGGCGTCTGTGTCATCACTGCGAGATGGAGTGTCCCGGTATCACCGCAAAAGTGCAGCGCGCTGTGCTGGATGACGGCGGCGATTTGGGTTAGGTTCAAATTGCCGGCGAAAACACGCCAGGGCTTTTGCGGAAGCAATGCGAGCAGCTTCGCCATTTTCTTGCGCTCACGTTCCATCGGCGCGCAGGACAGTACCAGTCTTTTTTCGGGAAAATTTTCTTCAAGCGCAGCGATGAACTCCGCGAGCTGTGCCGGGGACAGTTCCTTGTAATCAGCGGTCGTGAACGTGCTGATATGAAAATATGTTCCGGCATCGTCCTTTGAAATTTCCGCTGCGCGCAGATGTTCAACGGGAATTTCGACGTGAAATTCCGGTTGTGTGAAGGGGAAACCTGCCTTGGCAAGGCAGCGGCATTTTAGAAAGTAAACAGGCTCGTCTGCGGGCGGGCATTCGATGCGCGCGGTAAACATCCGCCGCCAGAAAAGCGGGCCGCCATCGTCGGGCACGCGACCCAAACGTTCGCGTGCGCCACTCAAAAATGAAAGCCAGCTTGAGCGGTCGGAGCCGTTGAGATTGATGAGTACGTCGAATTGTTCTTTCCGCAAGCGGGAGATCATCCGGAAATTTTCGCGCAACGTGGCATGGCGTGGATATCTCATGTAACCCCAGACACGGTTCACCCACGGCACACAATCCATGAATGACGTGACGTTCGCCGCGACGGCAACGTGCAGTTCCGCCTGCGGATATGCCTGCCGCACCATCCACAGCGCCGGCAGCAAATGGACCGTGTCGCCCAAAAAACCGAGGTCAAGGACCATGACTTTCCTTGCATCGCGCGTACGCTGGAGAAAAGTTGCCGGGTCGGAATCTACCATTGGAAAAAGTCTAAGGCGATTGGCAGTGATTAACAAGTTTGCACCCCGTGCCTCTGTAAATCAGTTCGGAAAAATAACGTGAAAAACCGCCGATCCAACAATGTCAATCGCCGATGGCAATACGATGTTTACGTCGCCGGAGCGACAATCTAATCTTCCGAAAAGGAAGTCCCAGAAACATTTTTTGAAATAACTTCAGTCGTTCCCTCCATGTGGTCATATGGAACGGCTGCCGTTTTGGAACATACCAATTGTTGACACCCGTTCGCTTCACCAGGCGATACCCATTCCGCGCGAGGTGCCGATGAACCAAAAGATGTTCCAGATGATCTTCAATCAATAGAATCGCGGGCCGATGCCACATGAGGTCAAATCCGCGCAAAACCTGAAGTTCAAAACCTTCAACATCGAGTGACATGAGATCAAGTTTTGGGTTGCCCGCCTCGGCGAGCACTTCATCCAAAGTTCGCACGTCCACTTCTTCCTTGCGTTCGACGATGATGTCGTCATTAACAACCAAACCGGAATAAACATCATCTCCGCCAGCTACGTTGATTTGCGCTCGCCCGCACTGCTCGGGTGCACCGAGTGCGCACTGAAAAATCCGGCTGCCGGGGCGATGTTGCCGGAGCAACTCACAATTCTTTGCAACCGGCTCCACAAGTATGCCCTTCCAGCCGTGCTGTTCAAACAACCATGTCTGGCTCAACTTCGTGGGATGATTTGCACCTGCTTCCAGGAAAAAACCATTGGTTCTGGCTCCGAAGTACTCCCACAAAAGCAAGTCTTCACCGAACTGGGAATAAGAATTCATTCTGTCGGACAGAACAGTAAAAATATCAATTGCCATTCGCAAGGCGAAACCAAAGCCTTCAATTGTTGCGCCCATCTCTGATGTGAAAGCTTGTATAAAATCGCATCTTGGCTAGATTCGGTTTCGTGACGAACGGTCGCCTTCATTTGCTTTCCCTGACTTACGCCTTTCCGCCGGGCGTGAGTGGCCGATTTCCTACATTGAATCAGGCGGGACACCCAAATGAGACCCGTCTGGCGCAGGCGCTTTCCCGTCTGGCCGAGGTTTCGACAGTTGGAATGCTGGCGCGCGAAATATTCGGCAAATTGGAACCAAGGGATGGTTCCATCGGCTTGGAACATGAACTTCTGCTTTGGGACAAAAGACCCGAACTGTGGCATCGCTGGCACTCGTGGCGGCAGTTGCGCCGTTTCTACCTTGAAAAATCAGCCCGGGATGGCATGCCTGACGTTCTGTTGGTGAAGAACATGGGGTGGGTTTTCTGCCATTTTGTCCGTTGGCTGCGGCGGCAAAACCCCCGTCCGCTGATTGTGTTAATACTTGCTGACGCCGGGACTCTGGGACAGAAAATTCCCCTCGCCAAGCGGTTGCGTTATGCATTAAAACCGATGGTGACGCTTGACGAGGCCAGATCCATCCCCTTGTTCGATGCCTGCATTTCTTACGGGATTGGAACAAGCCGCTATTTCGAACCGCGTGGTGTGCCATGGATGTGGATGCCTTCGGCCTTCAACTTCCGCTACGACCCGCCGCCGGCAAGCCCCGCCCAAACCGGGCCGATCCGGTTTGGTTACTTCGGGCAATTGGCGGAGCGAACCTCCGTTCTTCCGATGGTTCAGGGATTCCTCGATGCCAATGTGCCAGGGACGTTGCATGTTTGTGGCTATGGTAAATTATCAAATGTTCTGAAGGAACTCGCCGGGCGCCATTCGAATTTTCATTTTGATGGTCTTATGCCAAAGCAGTCTGATTGCCTGACTTGGGCGCAAAAGGTTGACGTTCTCATCAACCCGCGACTGCCCATTCAGGGCCTCGAAAACAGTTTCCCGTCGAAAATTTTTGAATTTGGGATGACTGGCAAGGCCATCCTTTCCACCCGCACCTGCGGTGTGGATCAAGTGCTTGGTGACGGAGGTATCTACCTTGAAACAGATGACTTTTCCACCTCACTGCGGAAAAAACTATGCGAGGTCGCAGCCATGGACCGCTCCGAACTTCAACGCCGGGGCACGGCGATTCGCAACCGGATACTCAAGGAGTTTACCTGGGATGAACAGGCGCGCCGTATCATTGAATTTCTGGAAGGAATTCTAAAATCCTCGCAACATTCCCGGTAGTGCAGGCAGGTAGCGCAAATGGCTTCGTTCAAATCGCGGTCCAGATTGAATTTACCGATATCTGCGTTCGAAACCGGTAGCCGTTCTTTTTGAGCAATTCCGACTTGGCCGGAAACTTTGGTGGATAATCTTCCGTGATGATCATTCGCGGGCGATGACGGGAGAAATCCAGCCCTTGCAGGACTTCCAGATCCATGCCCTCTACATCCACGGTCAGCAGGCCGAAGTCCGGCTGAATTTGTTGAGCGGCCAGAACATCGCTCAAACGCTCAACCTGCACCAGGATCGTGCCTTGGGTGCGCAATTTCAAGAGTTCCGGGTCGGCCGACAGCGTTGAAGTGCTCGGCGCTTCGCCATCGTTGCCGACATACAACGGAAAAGTCCCGGATTTTTCAGCGCACGCGAGATTCAGGCAGGTTGCGTTGGGTCTGGCGTGATGAAGTTTTTGCAGCTTGGCAAAAACTTTCGGGTGCGGTTCCACGAGGATTGACCGCCAGCCGCGCACGACAAACGGGAATGAATTGGAGCCGTAAAAGCCGTCATTTGCCCCCACATCCACCACGATGCGGGGAATATCCGGCGTCATCAGACGGCGCATTGCGGTGAATTCTCCTTGATGGGTGGTGTCGCGCCACAACCAGTACTTAATAAATTGCCGCAAGTTCATGCAGCCAGTCTTGGATGCCGGCTTGGTAGTGTCAAGGTGAAGTCCCGGATCGGGTTCGTTTCCCTGGTTGCCTCAATTTAGCCTTGTTGGTGGGGCACTTTATGCTTTTAATATCCGCAACCTAAATATTGAAAATGCCGAATACTGGCGGGACCACCGACAATCCCAAAGCGAATCCTCAAGCACCCGGCCCACTCATAACCGTGGCTATTTGCACACGCAATCGTGCGGTTCTTTTGGAACGGGCCGTTCGCAGTGTCCTGCCGCAAATGACCGGCGACGTGGAACTTTTAATCATAGACAACGCCTCTGCGGATGACACGCCGGCGGTGGCCGCGCGACTGGCCAAGGTCGGTCCAAGGGTGAAGGTCGTGCGGGTGGAGGAGTTGGGAATCAGTGTTGCGCGCAATGTGGCGTTGAAAATGGCGTGCGGTCAATTTGTGCTATTTTTGGATGACGATGAGACGGCGGAAGCGGACTGGTTGGCCGCCTATCAGCGTTTTTTGTCCACCCCGCCTTCGGAAAAAATAGCGGTGGTTGGTGGAGCCGTGTTTAATGAATTTGAAATACCTCCGCCAAAATGGGCCAATGCCACTGCAACTTTTGATCGCGGCGATGCGCCAAAGTGTCTTGCCTACCGCGAAAGTCTGTATGGTGGCAATGCGGCTTACCGTCGTGAGGCGGCCCTTGCGGTCAGGATGTTTGACACGCAATTGGGGCGTGGCGAAGACAGTGATTTGATGCTTCGCTTGCAGGACGCAGGCTATGAAATCTGGTGGCTGCCCCGCGCGGCCATTTGGCATTTCGTGCCGGCCAGCCGCATGAAATTCCGCGGGATGATGCGTGGGCGATTTAACGATGGACGATTCATCGCCATCCAGCGGTTGAAAGCGCGGCGTGGTGGCTTGAATCGTGAATTTTACAAGGTCGCGCGAATCATTGGCGGACCATTTCATGCACTGGCCCAATTGCTGGCCGCATTGGTGGTGCTGCCGCGAGATTATCCAAAGGCCGCCGAACACTTGTTGCAGGCCTGTCGCAATTGCGGGATTGCTTGGGGAATGCTGATGAATTGAAGGAACATCAAGAATTGAAAGTTGCTGGAGCTTCGCCTCCGGGCGGATTGTGATTTCCAAATAATTCAGTTGGAAGGTTTTCCCGGTCGAAAATGGCTTCTGACCACGCGGAAGAATTTGCCCTTCAAAAAAATGGCAAAAAGATGGAAACCGAACTTCTTGATGGAAGACTTGCCCACAATGGACTCCGCCACGAGTTGTTTCAACATCCCAGGATAGTTGTTTTTCCACGCCTCCGCCAAAAATTTCCCTCGTCTTCGCTTGGACAAATGGTTCAGGCAAATGCGTGCCCGATCCGGCCAATCAGGAGCAGCCGCGTCCAGATAACCGATGATGATTCGATCGGCCTCCCTTCGGCAGGCGAAAATTTTATCAAGAGAAATCTGGCCGCTGAAATTACTCTTATGAATCCTTAAGAACGCGCCGACACGCGGGTCATACATAACCTTCCCACACAGGGCGATGCGCGCGAGCGTGATATTGTCTCCGGCGTAGCCAAATTCAGAAAAGAAACCCCCGGTCTTGCGGAGGCATTCCGTGTCAAAGGCGACCCCTGGGCAGACGAACGGCAGGGAAAACAGTTGCATGATGGCTGCGTCCACACCGCTGATCTCGGTCGCTTTCTGAAGGTGGGAAGCCGGGAACCAGGGTGGATCGCGCAAATAAATAGTCTCGCCCAGAACACCCTCCGGCTTGGAACCGCTGTAGACAGCAGTGGCAAACAAAGAAATATCGGTTTGGTCGCCGACGGCTTGTCGGCAACGGGATAAAAATTCCGGATGCAGCAAATCGTCATCTTGGTGCAGAATAAAGAAGCGCCCGCGCGTTTCGCGCAACAAGTAGGTGCAATTATTCAAGGATCCAAAGTTCACCGGTTGCCTGGTATAGCGGAGACGTTTGTCTTTGATGCTGGCGACAACCGCTGGCGTGTCGTCGGTCGAAGCGTTGTCGGAAATGATCAATTCGAAATCCGAATCCGTCTGGCTTAAAGCCGAATTGATCGCCTCCCGCAGAAAAGCCGCCCGATTGTAGGTGGGGATGGCTATTGTAAAATATGGATGCTGGCTCATTGAAATTTGTAATAAGACCAGGTTGCAAAGTAGTGCATCAAGGCGCGTTGACACAAGAAAGTTTCCCCGACGCCGGAAAATCTTGGCAAGACGGCGCTTGCGAAACGATGCCGGAATCTATAAACCACTCGCGTCCGAAGCCGAAACAAAACTCATGCAAGTCGTCATTCTTTGCGGTGGTCTGGGAACCCGGTTGCGCGAGGAAACCGAGTTCCGTCCCAAACCGATGGTTCCCATCGGTGGCCGTCCTATCCTCTGGCATATCATGAGAATCTATGCGCACCACGGCCACAAGGAATTCATTCTCTGCCTCGGCTACAAGGGCGAGGTCATCAAGGAATATTTCCGCAACTATCACTGGAACACCAGTGACGTGACGCTGCGCCTGGGCCGGAATCCCCGGGTGGTCTATCACAATCAACACAACGAAGAGGACTGGACGGTCACTTTGTTGGACACGGGACAGGACACGCAAACGGGCGGGCGCCTTTTGCGCGCATTGCCATTTATTAAAAATGATACCTTCCTGTTCACCTACGGCGATGGATTGACCGACAGTAACGTCAACCAGTCCATCAAATTTCACAAACAGCACGGTGCCATCGCCACCGCGACGGCAGTCAAACCGGTGGGCCGCTTTGGTGAGCTGTCCATGGATGGCCAGACCATCACCGCCTTTCACGAAAAGCCGGACAAGGAAAGTGCCTACATCAGCGGCGGATTTTTTGTCTTCAACAAGGCCATCGGCAAATATCTCGATGGCGACGCCTGCGTGCTGGAAAAAAAACCGATGGAACAACTCGCGCGCGAGCAACAACTCAAGGCATATTGTCATGGCGGCTTCTGGCAGTGCATGGACACTTATCGCGAACAGGAATTGCTCAACAAGACATGGCAGGCGGGCAAAGCCCCGTGGAAAGTGTGGTGAGTACCGCGTTCAACAATTTCTACGCTGGCAAGCGCGTGCTCGTGACCGGCCATACCGGTTTCAAAGGCGGCTGGCTTTCCCTCTGGTTGAGCAAGCTTGGTGCAAAAGTCGGCGGAATCAGCCTCGAAGCGCCAACCAATCCAAATTTTTACGAAACTATCAGCCCCGGTGTTTTCGCAGGGGAACAGGAGTGCGACATTCGCGATTTGAAGGCATTGACATTGGGGATAAAACAAATGAAGCCGGACATTATCTTTCACATGGCGGCGCAATCGTTGGTTCGGCGCTCATTTGCAAATCCGGTTGAAACATTCGGGACAAATGCGCTCGGAACAGCGCACCTTCTCGAAGCCGTCCGATGCAACGAACTATCATGCCCGGTGATCGTCATCACCACGGACAAATGCTACGAAAATCAAGGCTGGGAACATGGCTATCGCGAAACAGACCCGCTTGGCGGCCATGATGTTTATTCCATGAGCAAGGCGGCTGCGGAACTGGTTGTGCAGTCGTGGCGAAAATCTTTTTTCCTGCCAGATCCAAAACTGGGCAACCTCGCCAGTGTCCGGGCCGGCAACGTGATCGGCGGCGGCGATTACGCCGGGGATCGCATCGTACCCGACTGTATCCGCGCGCTTCAGGCTGGCCAGCCGATTCCGGTGCGCAACCCCTCTGCCACACGCCCATGGCAGCATGTGCTGGATTGTTTGAGTGGCTATCTATGGCTGGGTGCATGTCTCACTGGCGCCGAAAAACAAACCCCTCTGGCCAGCGCTTTCAATTTTGGTCCCGGCGCGGACTCTAATCTGCCAGTTCGCGAACTGGTTGATGAGATTTTGAAGATCTGGCCCGGTCGCTGGCAACAAATCAGCGAGCCAAACGCGCCGCATGAAGCCGCGAAACTTAATCTCGATATCAGCAAAGCTGCGGAACTGTTGCAGTGGTTTCCGGTTTGGTCATTTAAGGAGGCAATCCAGGAAACCATCGTTTGGTATCACGAACGCCACGTTAAAAAGAATCCCGATATGCTGAATTTCAGTCTGGCGCAGATTGACGCATTCACTACCTTCGCCGCCGCCAGACAAATTCAATGGGCACAGCCCGCTTGATTATGACCGCCGGCTTTGAATGTCGTTCCTGCGGCGGCAAACGCGGGCAGTTGATTCTCGATCTCGGGCTTCAGCCACTGGCGAACAATCTTTTGCGCCCGGAGGATCTGGACAAACCCGAACCCAGGTTTCCGCTGCGTCTTTTCGTTTGCCTGGATTGCTGGCTGCTCCAGATTGCCGACTTGGTGCCGCCGGTGAAATTATTTTCGGAATATCTCTATTTTTCATCGTTCTCCGACGCGATGCTGCGCCACGCCCAACAGGCCGCCATGCGGTATCTAAACGAATTCGCCCTCGGCCCGCGAAGCTTTGTTGTGGAAATCGCCAGCAACGACGGCTACCTGCTCAAGAATTTTGTAGTGGCCAAAATCCCCTGCCTCGGCATCGAACCCGCCGCCAACATCGCGGAAGTTGCGCGCAAAAACGGCGTGGACACGCTTGCGGAATTTTTCGGCGCCGCGCTTGCCAGGAAGCTGAAGGCCGAAGGCAAAACCGCCGACTTGCTGCTGGGCAACAACGTCTTCGCGCATGCGCCGGACACGAACGACTTCGTCGCCGGCCTTGGCGAACTGCTCAAGCCGGACGGGCGCATCATTTTGGAATTTCCCTATGCCTTGGATTTCATCGGAAAATGCGAGTTCGACACGATCTACCACGAGCATATTTTTTATTTCTCACTGACGGCGTTGCTGCCGCTTTTTGCCCGGCACGATTTGGAAATTTTCCATGTCGAACGCCTCTCCATCCACGGCGGCTCGTTGCGGCTGTATGCAGGTCATCGTGGCGCACAAGCAGTGCTGGCGTCGGTCACCACGTTGCTTGCGGAGGAAACTCGGCTTGGCCTCGCGTTGCCGGATTATTACGCCGGTTTCACCCGCCAAGCCGGCGCAATAAAATCGGCGCTTGTGGATTTGCTGGGTAAGTTGAAGCGGCAGGGCAAATCCATTGCGGCCTACGGCGCGGCGGCCAAGGGCAGCACGCTGCTGAATTTCTGCGGGCTTGGCCGCGAAACATTCGAGTTCGTCGCTGATCGCAGTACCTTCAAGCAGGGACGGTACACTCCGGGACTGCATCTTCCCATTGTGTCGTCGGAACACTTGCTGGGGAAAATGCCGGACTACACTCTGCTGTTGACGTGGAATTTTGCAGACGAGATTCTGGAGCAGCAACGCGCCTATCGCGAACGCGGCGGCAAGTTCATTATGCCGATACCCAAGGTGGACGTGATATGAAATTTTTACCAACCAGGTTGCCGGGCGTCTGGATTGTGGATTTGGAAAAGCACGGGGACGACCGCGGTTTTTTCGCGCGATCTTGGTGCCGGCGCGAATTTGAAGAGCATGGCCTGAATCCAAATCTGGTTCAGTGCAGCGTGTCCTTCAATCTCAAAAAGGGCACGTTGCGGGGAATGCATTACCAAGTCACGCCGCATGAAGAGGCCAAGCTGGTGCGCTGTACGCGCGGCTCGATTTGCGACGTGGCTGTTGATCTGCGCCCGACTTCGCCTGCTTTTGGAAAATGGACGGCGGAGGAACTGACGGCTGACAATGGCCGTGCGCTATATATTCCCGGGGGTTTCGCGCATGGTTTTCAAACGCTGTCAGACAGCACGGAGGTCTTTTATCAGATGTCAGAATTCTATCATCCTGAAAGTGCGCGCGGTGTCCGTTGGAATGATCCGGCATTTGGCATTATCTGGCCCATTCCAAACCCCATCATTTCCGAGCGGGACAAAAATCTGCCGCTTCGGCCCTGCGACTGAAATTTGATCTGATGTGGCCGCCCGTCTTCCAGAAGCTGGCATGAACCTGTCAGTCACCCCCTTATCCGGCCTTTGTGCACCTTCTCGCATCCGATGGGAGGGCCGGAGTGATGGGGTTGCGTTCAGGGGTGCAATGCGTGTTCAACGTTCGGCGAGTTCTCTCTAAACTGCCCGGTAGTGGGGGCGTGGGAATCGGACACCCGACCCCGCATTGCAGTGCCAGGACTAAGCCTGAGACGGTGAGTGACCAAGATTTCCGTTGCATTCCCAGCGTCGGCTTTTTAGCCTCGGCCATGATGAAAACCGCCGCGACCACGCTGCTTTCACCAGATCAGGTTGAGCAATTCAATCAGGATGGGTATTTGCATGCGCGAGGTTTCTATGACTGCGCGACAGAGATCGAGCCGATTCAGTCTGCGATCTACCAAATTATTGGCCTGGTCATCGAGCAGCACCGCCTGACCATTGCGCGTCCGCCCTTTACTCCCGAAAAGTTTGATGCCGGGTTCAACGAAATGATCCGCATTGACCGCCGGCTTGGTGCCGTGGTTTATGATGCCGTGAAACAGATACCGGACTTCATCCGGCTCACGGCTTCTCCCAAGCACGACCTCGTGCTGCGGGAACTGCGCGGCTCGGCCCTTCCCGGCGTCGCGGCCGCTGGCAACGGTATCCGCATAGATAACCCAGCCGAGGACAAATTCAAGGCCGTCTGGCATCAAGATTACCTGTATAATTTGCGCAGCCTCGATGGACTGGTTTTTTGGGCACCCCTGGTCAAAATCTCCCCGGATCTGGGTCAGTTGATTCTGGCCAAAGGATCGCACAAGGCCGGCCTGAAACGAATTGTGGTTAATGATAGCAAAACGGCGGGCAAACCCGGTGCTTACGCCTGGCACCTCGAGCATGAACAGGATGTGGTCGGCCATTTTCCGCATTTTCAATTTGAAACCGTTCCCGGCGACCTGCTGATTCTCGACTATCTTACCTTGCACGCCAGCGGGACGAATGTCTCCCAACGCAGCCGCTGGACCATGCAGATGCGTTATTTCAACTTTTGCAACGAGCAGGGCCGGCGCATTGACTGGAGTGGCGGGGTCAACAGCGGCGCCCGCCTGAAAGACGTGCATCCCGAACTGGTGGTCGAACTCCCGGGTTAAAGTTCACCCGCTCTTCGCCCCACCGTTGGCTGATATGGACCCACACAATTTTCCCGATTGCAGCGTTTGTGGACAAAAGCTGGGGGATAAAGTGTATCAATCACCGCGCCGCGTTTCCCTCACGACCGGCGGGTTGATGGTCCCGGAGTCCACGGAAGTTTTTTTCTGTCATGGGTGCGCTCATATTTATACGCGGCCCGTACTGGATCTGGAACGGTACTATGACAAAGATTACAATATCAATTTGAGCTCCGCGGAAGATGATGACCTTTACGCCTGGACTCCCGAGCGCAGCAGCTACCGTTCGCAACACCAGGCCGAAACGCTCCTGCGTAAACTGGCGCTTCCCCAAGGATCCATGGTGCTGGATTACGGTTGTGCCAAGGCTGCCAGTTCGCGCCGCATCGCCGCCTCGCGGGAAGACCTGCAAATTCACCTGTTCGATGTGAGCGAGAATTACCGGGCGGCGTGGGATAAAATTGCCCCCGCGGAATGTTGCGCGACCTACCACCTTCCGGTCGGTTGGCGCGCCCGGTTCGATGTCGTTTACAGTTTCTTCGTGCTGGAACATGTCACCACTCTGACAAGGGCGCTTGACGACATTGCCCGGGTCTTGAAACCGGACGGGCGCTTTTATTGGATAGTTCCCAATGTGTTTCGCAACCACGGCGACCTGCTTGTGATTGACCACATAAATCACTTCACGCCGGTTTCGATTAACGAATCCTTGCAGCGGGCTGGCTTCCAACTCGAGGAAATTGACGAACATTCCCATCGCAATGCCTTTGTGATAACCGCGAGGAAGCACCCCCGGTCGAATAATACCGCGCCGACGCCCGGGGCGATTGAATCGGCCCTCGCACAAACGAAAGCAATCGCGGACGGCTGGCTTCAGATGCAACACGACATCCGGGCGTTTGAGTCCGGCTCATCTATGCGGCAGTCGGGAGTAATTTATGGATCTGGATTTTACGGCACACTGATCGCCACAACACTCCGGGACCCGGCACGGATTCGCTGCTTCCTGGATCAGAATCCGCATCGCCAGGGACAGAAAAGACTCCGCCTTCCCATCGTGGCGCCTGACCAGCTTCCAATTGGAATTGACCACGCTTACATTGGTCTCAACCCGGCCACATCCCCGGAAGAATTGGCCCAGGTGCGCAAGACGCTGTTCCCGGTGGAAGACGTGTTCGTCCTGTCACGCCCATGAAAGAGGACCTTTCTCCAGCAGTGGTTCCGCCGGGCTCGCCGATGATACCCCCCGCCATCGAACAACTTATCGCCGCCATCGGGCGGTTAAACCCGCTCCAGACCCGGTTTGTGATGGACTCCATCAGCCTGCTCAACGTCGACGAGCTTGATTTTCTAGAGCGTTACGTGCTCTTCTACGAAAAGGAAGGCGTAACCATCAACCAGTTGGCGGACTGCTATCAGGTCATTGTTCGCGATGCGATGCGTGAACAGGTCTATTTCGCCAAACATGGGCGGTATCGGATGAGCAGTTTCGCCGAGGCTTGCGCCAAGGTGTATCACAACCCCGGCTACATGTTCGCCTATATGCATGGGCTGATCCTGACCCAGTTTCTTTGGCCGAACCATGTCCGCATGGCGCGCTGGTTCCTTGAAAAACTGCCTCGGGGACGCGCGGGCGCCTACTTGGAGATCGGCCCGGGCCACGGGTTTTTTTTCATGAATGCCATGCGGCACGGTTCATTCGCCAGCTACGAGGGGATTGATATCAGCCAGACCAGCATTGCGCTGACGGAAAAGCTGGTTCAGTGCGGAAGTTTCGGAAAGTTTGACAGATACCGGCTGCATCAGGCGGATTTTCTGGCGCACAATTTTGACCGTGAATACTCCGCCATTACCATGGGCGAAGTCCTTGAACACGTCGAACGCCCCGAACTCTTCTTGCGAAGAATACGCGAACTGGCCTCTCCGGGCGCTTTCATCTATCTCTCGACGGTCATCAATGCGCCCATGATTGATCACATCCATCTCTTTGAATCTGTCGCCTCAATCCGACGGCTCCTGGCTGAGACGCGCCTCTCGATTTGCGATCAACAGGTCCTCCCGTCTCACGGGCTGACGATCGAGGAATGCGAACGGCAGCGTCTGGCGGTAAATATCGCTTTCGTGCTCGCCCCTGTTTGAACATACTTGGTTCATGCCGACACAAAACGAAGGCGACCCGCTCAGTTCCGCCCGGGAGTTGCAGTTGAGCGACATCAAGCCCGGACGATGCGTGGGGTTTGAAGTAAAGATAGGCGAGGAAGATGTGGCCGCTTTTGCGCATTTGACCGGGGATCGCAGTCCTGTCCACATTTCCGATATCGAGGCGCGGGCGCTTGGATTTCCTAGCCGCATCGCGCATGGGATGTTGATGGCGTCCTATTTTTCAACCATCGTGGGCATGTTGCTTCCGGGCCGCAACGGGGTGTTGCTTTCCTGCAGCGCCGATTTTCTCGAACCTGTCGCGCTTGGCGCTGAACTGACACTCACGGCGCGGGTGAGACAGGCCAGTCGCGCAGCGCGGATGGTGAAGATTTCGGTGTGCGTCCATCAGAGTGGCTTGGTAGTGATGAAGGGCATGATTACCGCCGGCGTGCGGCCTCCTCGTAATGTTGGTAACTAATTCATTTCGTGAAGCAACGATCGCATGCGCACCGGTGGTTTTGATCACGGGCGCCAGCGGATTGGTGGGAACGGCGGTCGCGCGGGCGTTCTCTGGCGCAGGTATGCAACTGGCATTGCATTACCACGCCCGGGAACAGGCGGCGCACGATTTGTGCGCGGGATTGCAACACGCTGGCCTGCGGGCCGTGTGTATCAAGGCCAATCTGGCTGAGCCGGACGGGCCGGAAGAACTGGTGAACCAGACAAAGGCACAACTTGGCGACATTGACATCCTCATCCATGCGGCCGCACCGAAGATTCGTCCGTGCGCGCCGTTGACCGGCAACGAGGAGGAAATCGTTGTTCAATTGCAAATCAACGTGCTTGCGTTCACACGCCTTTGCCGGGCCGTGCTGCCCTCGATGTTGCTCCGCCAGCAGGGCGTGATTATTCCCCTCCTGTCCACTGTGCTCGATGCCTCGCGCCCCAAACGATGGAGCCCCTACACGACCGCCAAGTTTGCGCTGGCTGGCGCGGCCGTCGGATTGGCCAAGGACCTTTTGGATGGTGGCGTTCGTGTGGTGGGTGTGATGCCCGCCCGGGTGGGCGAACCGGAATCCACAACGGATGGCCCGGCAGGCGTGGTCCCTGCAGAACGGGTCGGCCAGATTGTCCGGCGTGTGTGCGACGAGCCGGAGACTTTCCAGAACGGCAAGATTGTGCGCCTCGAAGGCCGCGATGTGAAAGTGGGTGAACTGATTTTCTCCGGCACTGCGCTGGCTGAAGCATGAACACGGGACAGAAGCCGGCCGCATTCACGATTCGCATTCTGCGGAACTTCACTATTGAGCACATCGAGCCCGCGTTGAAATCCTTTGGAGAGCAGTTCGGTTTGCCGGTTCAGGTTCAATTTGGTGCGTTCGATTCTGTGGTGCAGGACATCCTGTCGCTGCCGGAGTCCCGCGAATTGGGTGCGCCAGACTTGGTGGTGGTGGCATTGAATCTCGACTCCTTTGCGGGCGGGCTTTGGACGCCGGGATGGAATATGGAGTCCACGAAGGCAGCCTTGCAGAATATCTTTGATTTGCTCGTAAAGCACTTTTCCGGGCTTGCGATTGTGAACACTTTTATCCCTTCGTTTTTCATTAGCCGCCCCGCTCTTGGCGCAGAGGCTTTGGGAGGGCGGCCCGCAGCCGTGCAGGAACTTAATTCGTTCATTAGAAGTTGTGTCGCAAGCAACCCAGCCCGTCTGGCATTGGTGGACTGGGATATTCTTGCGATGGGGCTTGGCGAGCGCGAGGTCATGGATTATCGATTCGGATATATGATGAAAGCGCCCTTCAAGACGGCATTTCTCGATGCCATCGGGCGGGAAATCATTCGCATTGCCAGATGCCTCCGTGACGCTCCCAAAAAAGTCCTGGTGGCTGATTGTGACAACACCCTTTGGGGGGGCGTGATTGGGGAGGATGGCTTGGAGGGCATCAAGCTGGATCCCTTCACCTATCCCGGTGTGGCCTATCACAACTTCCAATTTGACTTGCTGGCGTTGCGTGAGCAGGGAGTACTGCTTTGCTTGTGCAGCAAAAATAACGAGGCTGACGTCTGGGAAGTATTGGAAAGGCATCCTCACTGCCTGCTCAAACGCGAACATCTCTCGGGGTGGCGCATTAACTGGGAGGACAAGGCCGGGAACCTGGAGGCGTTGGCTCTCAAACTGAACCTGGGTCTGGAATCCTTTGTGTTCATCGATGACAACCCGCAGGAATGCGAGCGTGTCCGGCAGGCGATGCCGCAGGTCACGGTTGTCCCGGTCCCGGAAAAGCTTTTCGAGTTGCCGCGATACATCCTGCGTCAAGGACTGTTTGATGCTCTCACAGTTAGCCACGAAGACCGGCAACGCGCGCGACTCTACCGCGAGGAAGGCCGGCGCGTGACAGGGCGTGAAGCGCATCAAACGCTCGAGGAGTATCTGGCTTCGCTGCAAATGGTGGCCGATGTGCATGAAATGCGTCCCGAAGAACAGGCCCGGGTCGCGCAACTGACGCAGCGCACCAACCAGTTCAACCTGACCACGCAACGCTACTCGGAAGTGGACATCAGACGGATCGCTGCCGATCACGACATGATGATTTTCACCCTAAGCGTTTCGGACAAATTTGGCGAACTGGGTCTCGTCGGCATCCTCATCTTTTCAAGGCAACGCCAGCTTGTTACTGTGGACTCTTTCTTGTTAAGTTGCCGCGTGATAGGACGCAAACTGGAGGATGCCTTTCTGGCTGCCAGCCTTGATAGGCTTGCCCGGGAATGGGATTTCGTCACCGTGCGAGCCGCGTATCAACCGACCGCAAAAAACACACTCGTGGCTGGCTTGTGGCCGGCGTTCGGCATGGGTGTGATCAGTATGGAAGCAGGCAGCACCATTTTCGGAGCGACGCGGGAGCAGTTGCGTGTTACTGTCCCTGAGTTCATCCGTGTTTCCAATACCAACAATGACAAACCAGATAGTAAAAGAACGGATTAAAATCGTGATGGCCCGGGTTTTTGAAGTGCCTTCCAGCGCGATTTCGGACCAAGCCTCCCCTCAAACTGTGGCGCAATGGGATTCCCTGCGGCACATGAACTTGATTCTGGCGCTGGAGGGTGAGTTCAAAATTGAATTTTCCGACCAGGAAATCCCGGAGATATTTTCCCTGCAACGCATTGAGCAAGCGGTCGAACGCGGGTTGGCAGCGTGCAAATAGCCGCAATCACCGATGGCTGGCGCATTCACCAAGAACTTGAGGCACCACTGGAAACTCTGGCGCAACCGGCTCGTTCTAATCAGGCGGTTCGATGTGCTGTTGGAACGCGGGGTCACGGTCAAGTATCCGGAAGCGATGGAGTTTGGCGTGCATACGACCGTGCAAAGCGGCGCCTATCTTTATGGCTCGCGCGCGGGAAAGCCCTTTCGCATCGGTCAACACTCCGTGATCTCGATGGGCTGCGTCATTCTGGGGGAAGGTGGCGTGGAGCTTGGTGATTATGTGCATCTCGGGCCGCAGGTTGTGATTACGACCCAATTGGGCGACAGCCGCACAGATCAATGCGTTCAGGAACCGGCTATGAAATATGCGCCCGTTCGACTGGGGGCGGGAACGTGGGTCGGTGCTGGCAGCATCATCATGCCGGGCGCCGATCTTGGCGCACGGACGATTGTGGCGCCCGCTTCACTCGTGTTTGGCAAGTTCCCTGAAGGGGCCAAGCTGTCGGGAAATCCTGCGCGTCCGCAGAATCGGTTCTAGCTGCCTTGTTGGTATGAGTGTTATGCCGAATAAAACCGTCGTGATCTCTCAACCGATGTTTTTCCCCTGGGTGGGTATGTTCGAGCAAATCCGCCTCGCCGACGTGTTTGTTCACTATGACGACGCGCAATTTTCGAAGGGCAGTTTCACGAATCGGGTGCAGATCAAGACTGCCAGGGGTTCACACTGGCTCACTGTTCCATTGCGCGAACTGAAATTGGGTCAGCGCATCATGGATGTGGCGCTGGACGGGAGACAGGACTGGCGCAAACGCCATCTGACACTGCTTGGACAAGCCTATGAGCAGGCACCTTTTCGCGATGAAATGCTCTCATTGGTCGAAGGGGTTTATGCAAAACCGGCGGCCACTATTTCTGAACTGGCCATGGCCAGCATGGACGCATTGCGTGCTTACTACGCCTTTCCCAAGCCGGCACAAATTGTTCGTTCCTCCCAGCTCGGCATTGGCGGGAGCGGTTCCGCGCGTGTTCTCGACATTGTCAGGAACCTGAGCGGCTCGGTTTACATCACCGGCCACGGGGCGCGTAATTATCTTGAGCATGAACTTTTTGAGCGGCAGGATGTACGGGTGGAATATATGGATTATCAAAAACTCGCCTACCCCCAGTTGCATGGGGAATTCACGCCGTTTGTGTCCACCCTTGATCTGGTGGCCAATGCGGGCCGTGAAGGCGTGAGCGTGTTCGTTTCCGGCACGGTTCACTGGAAACAATTTCTGACATGAGTGAAGTGGCAAAATTTTTCGCCGAAGTGGCCGGGAACATTGAAGGCCTGAAGGCGGATCACGACGTTCAGGCGCTTTCGCGAATCTGGCTGCGCGAAATTGCCCGGCACAAATACACTTATAACTTCACCTGGCTGGGCAGGCCTTTCATCCAGTTGCCGCAAGACATGATGGCGGTGCAGGAGTTGATCTGGCGCGTTCAGCCGGACTTGATCATCGAAACCGGAATCGCCCACGGCGGCTCGTTGGTTTTTTCCGCTTCCATGCTGGAGTTGCTGGGTGGGAACGGGCTTGTGCTGGGCGTGGACATTGATATCCGGTCTCACAACCGGGCCGAAATTGAAAAACACCCGATGTCCAGGCGCATCCAGATGATCCAGGGTTCATCCGTGGACAAAGCCGTTGCCCGCCAGGTTTACAAGGCCGCTGAAGGCCGGAAGCAGATTATGGTCATGCTCGACTCCAATCACACCCACGGGCATGTGTTAAAGGAGTTGCAGCTTTATTCCAGGCTGGTGACCAGGGGCAGTTATCTTGTCGTGTTTGACACGGCCATCGAGGATCTGCCGGACGACTTGATCAAGGATCGCCCCTGGCACAAGGGCAACAACCCCAAAACAGCCGTGTGGCAATTTCTAAAGACCAGCAAGCGTTTCGTGATTGATAAGGATGTTGAAAGCAAGCTGCTGATCACCGTTGCGCCGGACGGCTACTTGAAATGCATCAAGGACTGAACATGGAACACATTCCTGTCTCCGGCCCTTGGATCACGCAGAAGGAAATTGACTACGTCGCCGATGCGGCCGCCAATGCGTGGTACGCCAACGCAAATACCTATCACGATCGCTTTGAAAAGGCGTTTGCAGAATATCTGGGCGTGCGCCACGCCATTGCGCTGCCCTCATGCACTTCGGCGATTCATTTGTCCTTGTTGGCGCTGGGCGTCGGTCCGGGCGACGAAGTCATCGTTCCGGATGTGACCTGGATTGCTTCGGCAGCGCCGGTCACTTACGTCGGCGCGACCACCGTTTTTGCCGACGTTGATCCAAAAACTTGGTGTTTGTCGGCGGAATCTCTTGAGGCATGCATCACGGCGAGAACCAAGGCGGTGATTCCCGTTGATCTCTATGGCAATATGGCGGATTACGACGCCATTCGCGCAGTGGCCGGCAGACACAACGTTGCAATCATCGAGGACGCCGCCGAGGCCATTGGCTCGGAATACCACAACGCCAAAGCTGGCAGCCTTGGAGACGCCGGGGTTTTCAGTTTTCACGGTTCCAAAACCCTGACAACGGGCGAAGGCGGCATGTTGGTGACCAACCGCGATGACATCCGCCAGCGCGCCCTGCAGTTGCGCGATCATGGCCGGTCGCCGGGCGACCGGATGTTTTTTAACACCGAAGTCGCTTACAAATATAAAATGAGCAGCCTGCAGGCGGCTCTGGGGCTGGCCCAGTTGGAACGTGTGGAGGAATTGATAGCCCGCAAACGCCAGATTTTCTGGTGGTATCAGCAGGAATTGAGTGGATTGGCCGGCATCACTTTGAACCACGAGGCGCCCGGCACAAAAAATACTTACTGGATGGTCACCGCGTTGTGGAACGAAAAGTTCCGTCTTGAAAAGGCCGGGCTTATGCAATTGCTGGCGGAGAAGGGTGTTGATTCGCGGCCATTCTTTCATCCATTAAGCAATATACCGGCTTACGGGAAATCCGAACAGGCCCGCCTGGCAAGGGCGCGCAACACCGTCAGTTATGGTCTGGCTCCCCGCGGCATAAATCTTCCATCGGGTTTGAACTTGACTGAAGAAAAGGTGAAATACGTCTGCGATGCGTTCAAAGGCATGTTGAAAGATTCTTTGCATTGATGCAATCGAGAAGCTGCTGGCTTTGACGGAATAACCACGATATTTTTGCTGTCAAATGGCTAAAATTTCCTTCACACGTCTTCGTGAGGTGGTTTGTTTTCGTCTGTGGCGCTGTCTGGTCGGCAGAAAAGCCTCCAGCGGTTCGGTAACGTTCTGTCTCTCTCACTACAATGCGCCGGATTTTCTCAACGCTACACTGCATGCCATTCGCCGCCATTATCCGGATGCGCGCATCATTGTGGCCGATGCAAGCTCCGTTTGGCCGGAGTTTTGCGCCGCCAAATCTGTCTGCGCGCGGTATGAGGCCGAGTTGCATCCGCTCCTGAATTGTCACCGCCACACTGGCTTGCTTAATTACATGTTCCGAAAGATAACCACGCCGCTTGCTGTTTATCTCGATCAAGATTGTGTCCTGTTGGAATCACTTGACCCATTGCTCCAAAAAATGGCGGAAGGTATTTTGCTGGCCGGGCCAAGGGATGAAATCGGGATCACGCACCCGAATGCCTGCGCGTTATACCCGAAATTGCGGAACGGGCGGCTCCGGATTAATCCGCAATTCATCCACGCGAGCCTGATGGTGATGAACATCGGGCGGATGCGCCATTGGATTGGACGGCAGCCCTTTCGCTGGGATCCGGCATGGGGACCGCATCCGCTGGAGCGCTATTATGGACTGACGGAACGCGTGCGGCGGAAAGATCCTCATGCCATCCTGGATTTGGATTCGCAGCACACCGGTTATGGAATGGGCTCGGTGTATTTGTACGGGGGTCGGCCGATCGCTTATCATAACTGGTTTAGCGGTCAGGTCTTTGGCCAGAGCGGGAAAATGGAGGGGCTGTTGGATGCCGGCTGGCTGCGCGCCGAGATGAAACGGTTCCTCGACGATTACTGGAACGACCGGGTGGATTTCAAGCTGGCATCAACGGTTCAAGATATTGGCGGAGGGACAAATCTTTAGCCCTTCCAGTTTTTTTATGACACCGGCGGTCACCCTCGAAACAAAATGTTGGGAACATGATTGGAGGCGTATTCTTGAAGGCGAATGGTTGCGCCTGCTGGCGGAGCGGAATGCCTATCCCTTCAGCGAAAAAATCCTGATGATCAACAACGTGAAAAACCCCTCCGTTGTCTCCAGACACGCGGAACGCGCTATTCAGCGAGGATGGTTGACCAGATTCATCATTGTGGAGGAACACGCCGCCGAAGCGCTCGATTTTTTCTCGGTCAGCCGCGAATCGCTGGGCGTCGGCTATCCCTATTCCATCGCCGAACTCGTCGGCATTTTTCTATGCCGCTCCGATTTTCTTCTGCACTACGCCGGCGATTGCATGCCGGCGGCTGCCAGTGATTGGGTGTCGCGTGCCGTGCGCTTGATGTCGCAGGAACCGCGCATCAAGGTTTGCAGCCTCTATGCGGGGGAAGGCTACCGCGAAGCAACGAAGCATTTCCCGCAGCAAACAGATGATTTTTATATCGGATGCGGTTTTTCGGATCAATGTTACCTCGTAAGCGCGAAGGAATTTCGCGGGCGCATCTACAACGAATCGCATCCCGCCTCCGCACGCTATCCGAAGTATGGAGGCGAACTCTTTGAGAAGCGCGTTGACTCGTGGCTGCGAAACAGCGACCACCTCACAGCCTCATACAAGCACGCCTGTTACATGCATAAGAATTGGCCATTGCCTCCTCTCGCCCGCTTTCATCGTCGGTTGCGCAAGCTGGAATGGTTCAGAAAAATTTCCAAATGGGTTGCCCGTTGATGAAACTTGACCGTATTCGTGCTGCAGGACAGGCACGGGGCCTTTCTACTTTCTGCTTTTCAATCTTCAATCTACCATCTTCCGCTTTACGCTTCCCGCTTCCCGCTTTGTTTCAGCATTTCAGTATGTTAGCATTTCAGCTTTTACCTTTCGCCTCATTGTCTCATTTCTGCTTCTTGCCGCGCCGAAGTTGAACGAAGGCTGGTCTACTTTCCAAAATTCAGCTCTTAAGCGTTTCAGCTTTTTGTGATTTCTTCTTTTCTCTTTGCTCCCCGCTCCCCGCTCCTTGCTTTCCCATCCGTGTCCATCCGTGGTTTATTCCTTTGCCGTCTGCACAGGCAGCGCGGACAGCGGGACAAGTTTGTTCGTCTCGCCAAAATAGTTCGCCGACCATTCGTTCTGGAAAAGGATGACCGGATTTTTGCCGATATCATAGGCAAGCCGGGAGCCGGTCGGAAGCGAAAGCGCGTCGAGATCGTCTTCCTTCATGTCCACCGGCAACCAGCGCACGACCGTCCACGGCGCCGCTTCGAGCCGCGACACCGCGCCATATTCGCTTTCCAGCCGGAATTGCACGACCTCGAATTGCAGCGGGCCGACCGCCGCGAGCAGCGGCGTCTTGATGGACGAATTGCGCAGGTAAAGCGCCTGGATGACACCCTCCTGCATCAACTGCTCCAGGCCCTGGCGGAATTGCTTGAACTTGGCCGTGTTCGGATTGTGCAGATAGCTGAAGGCTTCCGGCGTGAAGCGCGGGATTTCCTTGTAAATGATCTTGGGATCGGTCGTGAGCGTGTCGCCAATGCCGAAGCTGTCATGGCCGACGAGGCCGATCACATCGCCGGGCCACGCCTCATCCACCGTCTCGCGTTCGTTGCCGAACAGCTTGTGCGAACTGGAAAGGCGCACCTTCTTTTGCGACCGCGAATGTTGCACCGTCATGTCCCGCTCGAACTTGCCCGAACAAACGCGGACGAATGCGATGCGGTCGCGATGTTTCGGGTCCATGTTCGCCTGGATTTTGAAGATGAACCCGGAGAACGCGGGATTCGTGGGTGAAATCTCAATGCCCCCCATCACGCGGGATTTCGGCGCGGGCGCATGTTTCAGGAAACCGTCCAGCAAAAGCTCCACGCCGAAATTGTTGCTGGCGCTGCCGAAGAACACCGGCGTACTTTTGCCCGCGAGCACGGCGGCATCGTCAAAGACTTCGCCCGCGTGTTCGAGCATTTCAAGTTCTTCAACGGTTTTATTGAACGTCGTGTCGTCAAGCTGCCCGCGAACCGCCGGATCGTTCACTCCGCCCACAGACACCGGCGCGCGATATTTGCCGCCAACCGTGCGCTCAAACAAGTGCATCTGGCTCGTCTGGCGGTCGAACACACCCCGAAAATCAAAACCATCGCCAATGGGCCAGTTCACCGGGAATGCGCCGATGCCGAGCACGCGCTCGAGTTCGTCCAGCAACGCGAGAGGATCCTTCATGGGGCGGTCGCACTTGTTCATGAACGTGAAGATCGGCACACCGCGCTGGCGGCAGACCTCGAAGAGCTTGCGCGTCTGCGGTTCGATGCCCTTGGCCGAATCAATCACCATCACCACCGAATCCACGGCGGTGAGCACGCGGTAGGTGTCCTCGGAGAAATCCTTGTGACCCGGCGTGTCGAGCAGGTTGAGCCGGTAGCCGTTGTAATCGAACTGCAACACCGTGGAGCTGATTGAAATGCCGCGTTTCTTTTCCAGTTCCATCCAGTCGGACGTGGTGGCGCGCTGGTTCTTTCGGGCGGTGACCGAGCCGGCTAGCTGCACCGCCCCGCCGTAAAGCAGCAGCTTTTCCGTCAGCGTCGTCTTGCCCGCGTCCGGATGCGAGATGATGGCGAACGTGCGCCGTTTTGAGATTTCATCCGTAATGTTCACAAAGGCTGGAAACAATAACAGAAAATCCAGCAGAAAGGCGAAGCTTAAAAGACAGGGGCTATGTCCAAATTTGGTTGTAGGGCACGACGTGAGGAGTGCTGGCCCAAACGACTCGTCACCTCCTCAACCTCCTTTTGAGAGGAGCCCAGACAGCGGCTATCCGTCTTAATTCGTGCAATTCGTGTCTCGTTTTAACGTTTCAGCTTCGACGTTCGATGTTGGATGTTTAATGTTTTCGAATTCCCGAATTTCAGTTTGTCAGCATTTGCGTTTTGCCTCGCTCCCCGCTCCCCGCTCCCCGCTTTATTTCAGTTTGTCAGCTTTTCAGATTGTCCGTGGTCTCGTCCCTTTAATTTCCCGATTTCTACTTTCTACTTTCTGTTTTTCAATTTTCTATCTTCCATCTTCGCTATCCTCCTCCCGCTCCTTGCGCCTTTGCCCACTTTGCACCTTTGCGTTAAAATCCGTGTTAATTCGTGCAATTCGTGTCTCATTTCAGCGTTTCAGCTTCGACGTTCGATGTTTCCGAATTTCAGTTTGTCAGCATTTGCGTTTTGCCTCGCTCCTCGCTCCCCGCTCCCCGCTGTTCATTCGATGTTGGATGTTGGATGTTTCCAATTTCTGCTTTCTGCTTTCCCAATTTCTACTTTTCAGCATTTCAGCTTCTTGTGTTCTTTGCGTTCTTTTGCGGCCATTTCCCAATTTCTGCTTTCTGTTTTCCAATCTTCAATCTTCAATCTTCGCTGTCTTCCTCCCGCTCCTGGCGTCTTTTCCCGCTTCACCTCCCTCGCCGCCGCCCTTGCGCCGGACGCGACTGCGCCCCGCGCGCTGGCCCGCTCCAACGGCCGGCCGGAGGCCTGGTAAAATTGCGCCCCGTGGCTGCCCGCTCGACAGGTTTGGAATCTTCCGCCAGCCGGAAATCCACCTGTTTCTTGAACGTGTCCACCTTCGCCACCTGAACAGTCAGCTTGTCGCCCAGCCGGATCATGCGGCGGGTGCGCCGGCCCACGAGATGATTGCGCGCCTCATCGAATACGTAAAAGTCATCCTCCATCGTGGAGCATGGAACCAGCCCGCTCATCGCCAGCCCGGTCACATCCACGAAAAAGCCAAAGTTGCGCACGTCCGTCACCAGCGCCGGATACCGCTCCGGCTTGCCGGACGCCAACTGCGCCTTCAGGAACGCGAACAACTTCACGTCCTTGCTGTCGCGTTCGGCGTCGGCGGAATTGCGTTCCGTCACGGAAATATGCTCGGCAATTTCCTTGAGCGCGGAGGTCGAAACCGGGGTCTTGTCAAACAACGCCCGGTGAACCACAAGGTCGGCATAGCGGCGAATGGGCGAGGTGAAGTGCGTGTATTTTTTCTTGGCCAGCCCGTAATGACCGAGCGGCTCCACCGCGTAACGCGCCCGCATGAGCGATTTGAGAAAACCAATCTTGAGCGCCGGGCCGATGGGCAGCGTGCCGAGCCGTTGCAACAATTTCTGCACCTCGGCCGGCTGGCCCAGGTTGCCGCACGGAATGTGCTGGCTCAACACCTCCTGCCGGTATTCCTGCAACCGCCGCTCGTCCGGCGATTCGTGCACGCGATAAACCGCCGGCGTGTGCTGGCTCATCAACCGCCCCGCCACCGCCTCGTTCGCCAGCAACATGCACTCCTCGATCAACTGGTGCGACACGTCGTTCACCGTCTTCTCGATGCGCAAGATGCGCCCGTGTTCGTCCAGCCGGATTTTCGTTTCCGGAAAATCGAGGTCGAGCGAGCCGGCCTTGAACCGCAACCGCCGGATGCGCTGGGCCAGCTCATGCGCCTGATGCAGCATTTGCTCAATCGGATCGGACGGCGGCTTGCGTTCCAGAATCTCCAGCACCTGACCATAGGTGAAGCGCCGCTGCGAATGAATGACAGCGGAATAAAATTTCGCGTTCAACACCCGTCCGTCGTTCGCCACAAGAAATTCCACGCACTTCGTCAGCCGGTCCACGTCGGGCTTGAGCGAGCACAACTCGTTGCTCAACGCCTCCGGCAACATCGGGATGACGCGATCCACCAGGTAGGTCGAGTTGCCGCGCCTGCGCGCCTCGGTGTCCAGTGCCGTGCCGGTCTTCACGTAATGCGACACATCCGCGATGTGAACCCACAGCCGCCATTGCTCCGGCGAAACACGCTCCAGGCAGATGGCATCGTCAAAATCCTTCGCGTCATCGGGATCAATCGTGATGACCGGATGACGGCGGCAATCCACGCGGCCTGCCGAATCGTGCGGTTGGACCGTTGTGCCGATGGCATGCGCCTCGTGCAGGACGGCTTTGGGAAAATGCAGCGGCAAATCGTATTGGCGCAGCACCGAGAGCATGTCCACGCCTTCCTCGCCCGGCGCGCCCAGGACTTCGACGATCTCGCCTTCCGGATTTGTGTTGCGCGATTCCCAGTCGCGCAATTCCACCACCACCTTGTCCCCGACATGTGCGGGACGGCCCACGTCGCGCGGTTCCGGCACCAAAATGTCGTGCGGGATGCGCGGGTCGTCAGGAATCACGAATAGAAACTGGCGCCCCTTTTGCAACGTGCCGACAAATTGCGTGCGCCGCCGTTCCAAAATGCGGACCACCGTGCCCGTCTCCGACGCTTCCTCGCCCGGACGGAAACTTCTCCGTCGCACATCACGCCGCACCAGCACACGGTCCTCGTGCATGGCCGTGCCCGTCGCGCTTTGCGGGACGGCGATTTCCTTGAGACCGGTGTCGTCCGGCTGAAGAAAGCCGTTGCCCGCGCGGTTCATCCGGATGCGGCCCGGAATCAAGTCCGCCTCGAGTGGCTGCACATAGCGGTTGCCCTTGATGCGCGCGATCTCGCCGGAATGCTCCAGCGTTTTGAGCACGGCCTGCAACTCCTGCTGGCGGTGCGGCGGGAGCCGGAGCCGCCGGAGCAGTTCCGGCACATTCAGCGGGACATAATCTTTCTGGCCCAACAGACGGATGACCTGATCTTTCATTCAAATTTAACCTCGCGCATTTTCGCAGATAATTAGTCCCGTTACAACGTTTCCGATCTTAAAAAAACCACTTTAAGTCCGGGCAGGCGTTTTACCTTACGAATGGGGGTGGAAGGACATTTGCTTCGACAGCGGATGAGCACAAGGATTGCAATGGTGGGTTGGCAGGGACTCGAACCCTGGACCAATGCCTTAAAAGGGCACTGCTCTACCAACTGAGCTACCAACCCAACCTATTATCGCAGAGCCAGTTGCGAAGATTAACCAATGATTGCAAGCATTATGTTGTAACCCGCACTTGTAACCCATCGGCTTTTGTGCTATGTTTTTTGCATGAAAATGATGAGCAAAAACGCATCGCAGCCAGCCGAGCAACCAGTCTTTCACAAGGTTGCAGAGAACCTCTATCGGCTCGAATCATCGGACGGATATTATGCCCTACTGAAGCGCGGAGGCAAGCAGTTTCGCCGCTCGCTCAAAACCAAAGACCGCAAATTGGCCGACCGCCGGTTGAATGACTTGCGGGCAAAGATTGGCTGTCTGAAAATTTCTCCCGACGCGAAATTGAATTTCGAGCAGGCCGCGAATCTGTGGCTGGAAACGAACAAACACGCATTGAGTTCCAACACCGTCAAACGCCGGAAAATGTATATCAAGGGACTTACACCGTATTTTCGGAATCTGCCAATCCGCACCATCACCGATCAGGATTGCGACCGCTGGGTTAAGGAACGCGGCGCGAATCTCGCTTCCGAAACTTTCGTTCATGAGTTGGACGTTATGAAAACGGTTTTTGAATTTGGCCTTGAGCGCGGCCTGATTCTTTCCAATCCCGCCAAGCATATCAAGCGCCGGAAAGTCGTTTCCAAACAGATTGTCGTTCCTAGCCTCGATCAGTTTGAACAACTTGTCAGCGCCATCCGATTGTCTGACGGTAAAAAGGACAATCAGAAGAAAAGTAAAGACGGCGCAGACTTGGTTGAATTCTTGGCGTATTCGGGAGCGCGCATCGGTGAGGTTGTTGGCGGCGGCGACGCGAACGAAAAAAGACCTTTGTTCTGGTCCGACGTTCACTTTGAGCGCGGGACGATTTTCCTGCCCGGCACAAAGACCGAGGCCGCTCCGCGCACCATCCCGATGTCAGAAAGATTGAGCAAGTTTTTGGCGCGATTGAAGACGCAGAAAAATCCGCAGCCGAGCGACCAAATTATTCCGATTAAAAGTGCGCGGAAATGTTTGCAGACAGCTTGCAAAAAATTGTCGTTGCCGCAATTCACCCATCACGATTTTCGTCATTTCTTTGCGACGACCTGCATTGAATCAGGCGTGGACATCCCGACGGTTAGCCGTTGGCTCGGACACAAAGACGGCGGCGCGCTGGCAATGAAGCGTTACGGGCATCTGCGGCAGGAACATAGTTTTGCCATGATTAAGCGGGTGAGCTTTGACAAACCTGAAAGCATTGTTACACAGCCAAAGCCAGCGGAGACGGAAACCGGAAAATCGTCCATTTCCACCGACGACCGCCGCGCCATTGCCAAGGCCAAAGCGAAATATGGTTATCCGTGGTGGGTATCAGAAAACCCGCTGGAAGTTTTTTGGGGACAGCTTCACGAAGAAGTCTGGATTATTCCCGTTGAGAAGTTTTTGGAAATGGCCAAGCAAGCAATGGGACGCCAGGTATTAAAACGGGAATTTTCCGACCGTCTGGCACTGGCAGATGAATTTCTGGAAAGAACGCCCGAATCCGCGCGCCTTGAATTGCTCACCAAATTTCCGGCGCAAAAACCGGAAATTGCCGACAACCAATACGCCGCCAATTGAGGTTGCCGATTATTCGATTGGCTCGGAAGTTTCACGCAAAAAGCGGTCAAGATCATCTTTTGAATAAATCGGATGCCGCAATGCCCGCGAGGGATGCAGCAGACCGCGTTTGGTCAGCCGGTCAATTGTGATTTTGGCAACGCCCAAGTATGTGGCTGCTTCCGCGCGTTTGTAGCCTTTCTTCTCGACGTGAGCTTTTGTTTCCGCGCTGGCTGAATCACCGGCACGCTCTGATTTTGAAACTTGGCCGTTAGCTTTAAGCATGAGCTTCTTCCTTTTGTTCAAGTATCTCAATGGATTTGACCCAGCCATCTTCACCAGCGGCCAACGATGAATAACGCTCGGCCATTGGCCTGATGGATTCCACGCCCCGCATTTGCAGGGCAACACCCAGGTTACGCAGGTTTTTTCCTTTGATCCGCACCGTGCGGTTCAAAAATGAAATGGTGATCAGGTCAACGTCCTGAGTGGATTCAAACTTGACCAGTTCAATGTGGTGATATGACAGCCCATAAAAACAGTTCGGGCTGGTTTCCAGCCGCAAATTGTCCAGCGGCACGGGGTCACTGTTGACATGACGACCAAGTTTGTAGCAGGGGGAATTCGTGTTCATATTCTCATGCCTCGACTCTTTTGCGGGTTTTGGGCGGGTTGAATTTCAATCCGCCGCCGGCTGGATTCAGGCTTTTGAACTGGCGGCTTCTCGGTTGGCTTGATGGATTCAATTGGCTTCACGACCTGCGATTGCTGGGCTGCTTCTGCCTGTCGGAGAGCATCGGATTCGCGTCCCAAGTGTTCGTGCTGTGCCATTTCTGCTGCCCGCATTGATGAAGCACGCTGCGATGCTTGAACATTGAGAACAAAAGCCACGTCGCGCCCCCAAGCGGTTGCCAGCTTTTGAAAAGCGCTTGGCTTCATGTCCATCGCCAGCGTTCGCGTGCCGCCGCGCGAAATGTTCTCGCGCAACTGCCCCTTGTCCGCCGTGAAAATCTTCACGCCCTTGCGCCCGCGCGAAATCGTGACATACCATTGCTGCTCGTTCGTCGCGGCCTTGACCGCCGAATCCGAGAATAGGACGTAATCCACGGTTTTGCCTTGGGCGGCGTAGGACGTGACGGCGTAGCCGCGCACGAACTGTCGGTAATTTTTTGCCAGCACCCGCCCGTCATCCAATGCGATGCGTCCGTCTTGATGAATTTCCTTCACAGTCACCAGTTCGCCATTGGCGAGCCGGCACCCATCCTGACTTTGAGCATTGGCCTTGAGCTGCAATCTATCGCCGCTGGACAAGGAAAGTTCTTTCGGCGAACAGACTGTGATTTTATCCAGTTCCTTGAACGGCACAGGCCGGATGCGGTGGTCAGCTTCAATAAGCAGATGCTTGTCGGTAATGCCGCGCAGTTTTCCCGCGGTGCCGGATTTGAAACCGGACGTAGGGCGGTTGAACACTAGCACCGAGTCCGGCTGGAAAAACCGTTTGTCACGCTTTTGAGCGTCCGTCAAATCCTGCCGCTCCAACGCCGTGACCGTCGTTTCAGCTTCACCGATTAACTTTTGTGCTTTCAGGCCGAGTCGGACTTGTTCATTGACCTTGTGAATCTCCGACCAGCTTTGTGAGACGACTACGGTAGATTGCTGATTTTTGAAAAGTTCAAGAAAGTGTTCCGTCAATTTCGATTGTTGATCCGCCAGTGTGCAAGCGACGATTGCATCGTGATTATCCAGACGGTCAAACGATGCGCCAAGTTTGCCCCGCCGCGCTTCATCCACGGCGAGCTTGTATTGTTCCAGCCAGCGGCGTTCGGCTTGAGTTTTGGCTGAATCAGGATTTTGACGGCGGATGTTGGTCAGTTCGGCATAACCAAGACCGGCATACTTCTCAATCGCCCGTAGCGCGTCTGACGCTTCCACCGCACCATGCTGGCGCGTGTCGCCGGACAGGATGACACGGCCTTGATTGGTTTGAATGTAATCCAGCAGTTGCAACATTTGCTGCCCACCGATTTGGCCGGCCTCGTCCACAAGGACGACCGCACCACGCCGCATGGAACGATGCGCGAGAAAAGCACTGACCGTTTCCGCGCCGGTGAAGCCGTCATGTTCCAGATCGGCGACCTGCTGGTGCTGCGGTGCGAGGACATGAACGACCTGCCGGGCTTGGGCGAGTCCGGCTTTGACTTCACGCAAGGCATAGCTCTTGCCCGTCCCAGCCCCGCCGCGAAATAGGGTGACGAAATTCCGCGAGAACAAAATCTGTTCCACCGCTTTGCCCTGCTCGTAATCCAGCGAATGGTTTGTTCTTCGATAATTGAAGGCCAGCGGCTGGTATTGGTTCATCTGATGCTGCGCCAGCCTGACGATGTTC
>Ga0302320_10001151_pt1 | contig 63545 bp, 56 predicted proteins | sample Bog_T0_3_FD_202130 | JGI IMG/M metagenome (GOLD analysis project Ga0302320, IMG submission 202130) | Peat permafrost microbial communities from Stordalen Mire near Abisko, Sweden - Bog_T0_3 | ecosystem: Environmental > Terrestrial > Soil > Wetlands > Peat | place: Sweden: Abisko, Stordalen Mire...
CCTTTCTCGGCCTGTGGCAAATCCCGCCGCTGCACTGGCGCTGGCTGTTTTGGATTCCGGCGGCGGTCTGCGGCGTCGTTGCGCTCGGCATGGCGTTGACGGTCAAACAGACGCCGGAGGAATGCGGTTTCCAGTCCGCCGAACTCGCCGAAGAAAACAACGACACCGGTCAAAAAATCCGGCTCGTGGACGTCCTGAAAAAAATGGCTGGCCATCGCGTGCTGTGGGTCACGGCGCTGGCCTACGCCTGCACCGGTGCGGTGCGGCAAAGCGTGGACCAATGGTTTCCGCGCTTCATGCAGGAAGTCCATCACCTCGATTTGAATTCAGAACAATTCCAGTTTCTCGGATTTTTGATTCCATTTGTGGCGTCGGCCGGTTCGCTCATTTCCGGCTACCTGTCGGACACGACTTTCAAGGGCCGCCGCGCACCGGTGGCGGCGGGAATTTACTTCATCGAAGCCGCCGTGATTTTGCTCGCGGCGCAATTTCATTCCGCAAACGCCGCGGTCGTTTTCCTGATTTTGATTTCGTTCACGGCCAACTCCACGCACTCGCTGCTTGGCACGGCGTCGGCGATGGACATTGGCGGGCGCAAAATGGCCGGGTTCGCCTCCGGGCTGATTGATTCGTTCCAGTATTTCGGCGGCAGCCTCGCGGGCTATTTTCTCGGCAAGCTGCTCGATCAGAATTGGAACTGGTATTTTTATTTCATGTTCCCGTTCGGCATCGTCGGCGGCCTGCTGATGTTGACGATTCTCGGCAAAACCACCGGGGAAAAGAAAAATCAAGCCCAGGCTTGACCCCGCCGGGAATTGCATTAAATTTCACCCGTAATGTTGAAAAACAATTCACAAGCTGCCATTCTGGCCGTCGTCGTAGCTGGCGACGCCGTTGGCGCTTGTTGAAAACGAAACTTTAACAAGAACCCACGGCTGGCAACAGTCGTGGGTTTTTGTTTTAATCCGCGACGCCAGCCACAACCGAAAGACACATGAGCAAGACCACCGAAATCGCAAAATTGAAACCCGCAACCGCGAAAACCAAACCGCGCGCCGAAGTCGGCGCGGCCATGTTCGGCCGCGACATTTTTGTCGAGGCCCTCGAACGCGAAGGCGTGGAGGTTATTTTTGCGTATCCCGGCGGCGCGAGCATGGAAATTCACCAGTCGCTCACGCACTCGAAGATTCGCACGATTCTCCCGCGCCACGAGCAAGGCGGAAGTTTTGCCGCCGAAGGTTACGCGCGCGTGACCGGCAAGGCCGGCGTATGCATGGGCACGAGCGGGCCGGGCGCGACGAATCTCGTCACGGCCATCGCCGATGCGTTTATGGATTCCTGTCCGCTCATCGCCATCACCGGTCAGGTGACGCAGGCGATGATTGGTCGCGGCGCATTTCAGGAAACGGACATGATCGGCGTGACGCTGCCCATCGTGAAACATTCTTATTTGATCACGGACATCAATGACATTCCGCGCATCGTGAAAGAAGCGTTTTACATTGCGCAAAGCGGACGCCCCGGTCCGGTCGTGATTGATTTTCCAAAAAATCTTCAGCAGGCCAAGACGCAACCCGTTTGGCCGACGCTTGAAGAAATCAAAAAAGGTCTGCCCGGTTACACGCAGCCGGATTTGAAGGCGGACGACATCGCGCTCAATGAAATCATCGGCCTCATCGAAAAGGCCGAACGTCCGGTGCTTTATGTCGGCGGCGGAATCATTTCGAGCGGCGCAGCGGAGGAATTAAAAAAATTCGCCGAGGCCACGAACATTCCCGTGACGACCACGATCATGGGCATCGGCGGCTTTCCCGAAACGCATCCGCTCTCGTTGCGCTGGCTTGGTATGCACGGTTCTGCTTCGGCAAATTGGGCGGTGAACGGCGAATACGAACTCCGCAAAAGTTTTAACGATCCGATGGTAAAGTTGAAGGACGGCGCGGATTTGCTGCTCGCGTTCGGCGTGCGTTTCGACGACCGCGTGACGGGCAAGTTCGAGGAATTTTGCAAGACCGGCACGATTGTCCACATTGACATTGACGCGTCCGAGTTGAACAAAAATCGCAAGGCCAATTTGCCCGTCGTTGGCGACATCAAGGACGCGCTCACGCGTTTGAATAAATTGGTCGAGAAACGTCCGATCCAGAAAAAGCACACCGCCTGGCTCGCGCAGACCGCCGAGTGGCAGAAAAAAGCGCCGTTCGCCTATCGCATCACGCCGGAAATCGCCAACAGCGACCACATGGTTGACCATATGCAGGGCAAGGAGAGCGAAGTCATCTTGCAGCAGATGGTCATCGAGACGCTTTACGAAATGACCAAGGGCGAAGCTTACATTTCCACCGGCGTCGGCCAGCACCAGATGTGGGCGGGGCAATGGTATAAATACAAATACCCGCGCCAGTTCGTGACCAGCGGCGGCCTCGGCTCGATGGGCTACGGCTATCCCGCCGCGCTCGGCATGAAAGTCGCGCTGCCGGACAAGCAGGTCATTGACATTGACGGCGACGGCTCGTTCCTGATGAACATCCAGGAGCTCGCCACCGCGCACGTCGAAAAAATCGCGGCGAAAGCGATCATCCTGAACAACCAGCATCTCGGCATGGTGGTGCAATGGGAGGATAATTTTTACGCCGGCAATCGCGGCCATACTTATCTCGGCGATCCCGACCATCGCCCGGAGATTTATCCCGACTATGTCCGCGTGTGCAATTCCTTCGGCGTGAAATGCGAGCGCGTGATGTTCAAAAAAGATCTGCGCGCCGCCATCCAGCGCATGCTCGACGCCGACGAACCTTACGTCCTGGACGTGGTCGTGCCTTACAGCACTCACGTCATTCCGTTCATTCCCGCCGGCAAGACCGTTGCGGACATGATCTGGAAGCCGTAATTCTCGGAAATGCAGGGCAAAAAAGATAAAGGCCGAACAACAAGTTCGGCCTTTTCTTACACACTAAACACAACACCCTGAGAAGGGGTGTCAACTACTGCTAGTAAGATACCCGAACCCCAGAATCACGCACGTCACCATAACTGGGGACAGGGCCAAAATTTTTTGCGGGCGCAGAACGTCCTTAAATCAAAGGGGCTGCGTCCCGATTTGTGGGGCGAGGCTCCTGACGAGCCGCTTAAGTCAAGCGGTGTTCGGCTCGCGAGGACGCTCGCCCCACCGGTTTGGTTTCAAATTGGGACACTGCCATCAAAGGCAACGGCTTGTCGTCGGGCTTTTTTTTTGTCAAGCTGCCGTCATGCTTCAAAATTCAATCCGCCGCACGCCGCGCCCGCAGGACTTGATCGGCATGTCCACGCAGGCACTGCGCGACACGTTTCAAATCACAAATCTTTTTGTGCCGGGCGAAATCACCGGCCACTTCACCGACCTTGACCGCCTTTTCGTCGGCGGTGCGATGCCGACAACGAAACCAATCGAACTGCCGAATCACAAGGAAACCGGACGTGCGTTTTTTCTCGAACGCCGCGAACTCGGCGCAATCAACGTCGGCGGGGCAGGGCGTGTCGTCGCGGATGGAAAAACTTTTTCGCTCGAAAAACCCGACTGCGTTTATCTGCCGCTGGGAACAAAATCGGTTTCGTTTGAAAGCGCGGACGAAAAAAATCCGGCGAAGTTTTATTTCTTGAGCTGCCCCGCGCACGCCGCGCATCCGGCGGCGATGATGAAATCGTCTGAAGCCGCGCCAGTAAATCTCGGCGCGCAGGAAACCGCGAACAAACGCACGATCTACAAATTCATCCATCAAGGCGGCCTCCAAAGCTGCCAGCTTGTGATGGGCCTCACCGCGCTGGAGCCGGGCAATGTCTGGAATTCTTTTCCGCCGCACACCCACTGGCGGCGCACGGAAATTTATTTTTACTTCGACCTCGGCGACAAAGTGCTCGCGCATTTTCTTGGCGAACCGCAGGAGACGCGGCATCTGTTTTTGCACAACGAGGAAGTGGCGTTGTCACCGAACTGGTCCATGCACTTTGGCGTCGGCACGGGCAACTATAAATTCATCTGGGGCATGGCCGGCGAAAACCAGGTGTTCGACGACATGGACGCGGTGAAGCCGGGGGATTTGCGGTAATTTTAATCGGTAGGGCTGCGTTGCTGCGCAGCCCTAATTTCGGCGACGCAGCAGCGTCGCCCTACCAATTTATGAAATTCAAAAATAAATTAGTCGTCGTCACCGGCGCGAGCCGGGGCATCGGTCAGGCCATCTGCGTCGCGTTTGCGCGTGAAGGCGCAACGGTCGTCGGCGTCGCGCGCAGCGATTTGGCGGAAACAGGCGAAAAAGTAAAAGCGGCCGGCGGCAGCTTCATCGCGCACAACGCCGATCTTGGCGCGGGCACGCAAAAAGAATCGCACGAAGTCATCGCGCAAATTTTGGCGAAGGCCGGAAAAATTGACGCGCTCGTCAACAACGCCGGCATCATCCGCCGCGCGCCGGCGAAAGATTTTTCCGAAGCGGACTGGAATGCCGTCATCGCGACGAACTTGAATTCACCATTTTTTTTGATGCAGGCCGTCGGCAAATGGTGGATTGAAACCGGCCGCGCTAAAGCGCCGGAAAATTCGCGGCTCAAAATGGTGAACATTGCATCGCTGCTTTCGTTTCAGGGCGGCATCACGGTTCCAGCTTACGCGGCGAGCAAACATGGAATTGCCGGTGTGACAAAAGCGCTGTCGAACGAGTGGGCGAAGGAGCGCATCAACGTCAACGCCATCGCGCCCGGCTACATCGCCACGGAAAACACGAAGGCGTTGCGCGAAGACCCGGTGCGCAACAAGGCGATTTTGGATCGCATTCCCGAAGGCCGCTGGGGCGCGGCGGCGGACATCGCGGGTGGCTGCGTTTTTCTGGCGAGCGGCGATTCCGATTATCTGAACGGCGCGGTGCTGAACATTGATGGCGGCTGGCTGGGCCGTTGAAAGGCATCATCAGTTTTTGCACGGAATTTGGTTTGGTCGCGCGGCCAAAGTCTGTTAATTCCAGTGGCATCACTTTTTATGGAACGGATTTTTCACCGCAAATCCTATTTGCTGTTGATCGCTTTCTTTTCGTTGCCGCTGGCCGCCGGTTTGACACTGGCGGCACCGTCGCAAAACTTTTCCGGTGCGACGCCGCTCGAATGGTCGCAACGGCTGGCGGATTCGGAAATGGCGCGGCAGACGAACGCGCCGAAATGGGATTACACGATGGGCTTGTTCACGCTGTCGCTGCTGAAGTTAAACCAAGAAATGCCGGACGCGCGCCTCGTTAAATTTTCCGACGAAAAAGTCGGCTCGCTGATTTCGTCGAACGGATTTGTTCAGGGTTACAAACGATCCGAATATCAGCTCGACGCGCTGAACCCCGGCAAGACGGCGCTCGCGCTTTTTGAAGCCGTCACCAATCACGACGCGCGTTATCTTCATGCGTGTGACGAGTTGGTCAGCCAGTTGGATGACCAGCCGCGCACGTTCGACGGCGGTTTCTGGCACAAGCAGCGTTACACAAATCAAATGTGGCTCGACGGCATTTACATGGCCGCGCCATTTTACGCCGCCATGGGCCGCTATTTCATCCGGCCAAATAAAGCCTATGAGGAGGTCGCGAAACAAATCCGTCTGGCTGACGAGCACACTTACGATGCCAAAACCGGTCTAAACTACCACGGCTGGGACGCGGCGAAAATCCAGCCTTGGGCAAATCCCGTCACTGGCTGCTCCTCGAATTTCTGGGCGCGCGCCGACGGCTGGTATGCGATGGCGCTCGTGGACGTGCTGGATTTTTTCCCGACGAACCATCCGGCGCGCGTGCAAATTATTTTGACGCTTCAAAAATTATCCCAAGGCATTTTGAAATTTCAGGACGCAAAAACCGGCCTTTGGTGGCAAATCATGGACCAAGACGACCGCAAAGGAAATTATCTCGAAGCGACGGCGTCAGCCATGTTTGTTTATGCGCTCGCGAAAGGCGTCAATCACGGTTATCTCGGACGCGATTATGTTCCGGCGATTGTGAAAGGCTACGACGGTATCGTCAGAAATCTCATCCAAGCCGACGGCGACGGCAAATGGTCGCTGACGCAATGCTGCCAGGTCGCCGGCCTCGGCGGTTCGCCGAGCAACGGCAAAATGCGCGACGGCAGTTTTGATTATTACGTCGGCGAACCGGTCGTGAAAAATGATTTGAAAGGCATCGGCCCGTTCATTCTGGCCGGCATCGAAGTGCAGGCATTGACTAGAACAAACATCCGATAACCATTTTATCTTTTCGACGTCTAAAATATAATCCGTTACCTGTTTTGCACCCAATATGAAAAATCATCTTGCCCGCGTTTTCAGTTTAATCGCCGTCATTTTTCTCGCCACCAATTTTCCACTGCGCGCGCAGACAAATTTTTCCGACCTCACGCCGCAAAATGTTTTGACCATTATGCAACGCGTCGGCGACTGGCAGTTGGCGAATCCCGCCACGAACCGCCCGACCGGCTGGATTCAGGCCGTCGGCGACGTTGGCATGATGGCGCTCGCGGGAATTTCCGGCGACGCGAAATACCGCGACGCGATGCTCGCCAAAGGCGAGACGAACGGCTGGCAGCTTCCGCAGTTCGGCGGCCGCAAATATCACGCCGACGACCAGTGCATCGGCCAGGTTTGGACGGAACTTTATTTTCTCTACCGCGAAAACCGGATGATCGCGCCGATGCGCGAACACTTTGACTGGATTCTCTCGCACCCGCCCGCGACGCAAAATCTCGCCATCAAGCTCGGCCAGGATGAATGGACTTGGTGCGACGCGCTGTTCATGGCGCCGCCCGCGTGGCTGCGGCTTTACGCGGCGACGGACGACACGCGCTATCTGGATTTTGCCGTGACGAATTTCTGGCGCACGACGGATTTTCTTTACGACAAGGACGAGCATCTTTTTTTCCGCGACAGCACGTTCTTCAAAAAAACCGAGGCGAACGGGAAGAAAATTTTCTGGAGCCGCGGCAACGGCTGGATGCTCGGCGCGCTCGTCCGCACGCTGCAATTTTTGCCGATGAACAGTCCCGACCGTCCGCGCTTCGAGCAACTGTTCAAGGACATGGCCGGAAAAATCCTCTCGCTGCAACAGCCCGACGGACTCTGGCGCGCGAGCCTGCTCGACCCGGACGATTTTCCGACGCCCGAAGCCAGCGGCTCGGCGCTGTTCACTTACGGCCTCGCGTGGGGCGTGAACCAGGGACTGCTCGACCGCGCGACTTTTGAACCCGCCGTCCGCAAGGCGTGGACGGCGCTCGTCGGCTGCGTGAACGACGACGGACGGCTCACCCACGTTCAACCGGCCGGCGACCATCCGGTTCAATTTTCGGCGGATGCAACGTCACCTTACGGCGGCGGCGTCTTTTTGCTCGCGGGCAGTGAAGTTTACAAAATGGCGGTTTTGGAAAAACTTCCAAAAGGCTGGCCAATGGTTGTGAAAGTTACCAATCCTGCAAACTTCCGGCGAGATACTGAAACCGTGCAAGTGAAATTAGGCGATGGAAATGCTTCTGTTTTTAGTTTCGATGAATTGCAAAAAATGAGTGTTATGGATGGCGTATCGTCGCGCATTTTGGATTCTCAATTCTATACTGTAGATGGCATCGATAATAGATTATTCCAAGTTGACCTTGCGCCGGGCGAGACGCGGACGTTTTACATTTTGGACGCTTCCGCTTTGGCCGCCGTGCCGCCGCCCATCGTGAAAACCTTCGCGCGTTATGTGCCGGAACGTTACGACGATTTCGCGTGGGAAAGCGACCGCATTGCGCACCGCGCCTACGGCCTCGCGCTCATCAAGGCCGAGAACACCATCAGCAGCGCGCCGGACGTGTGGATCAAAACCTACCGCAATCTCATGGTCAACGAAATGTATGCCAGCGGCCATTATCACATGGACAACGGCGACGAGATGGACGATTTCCGCGTCGGCCACAGCCGCGGCTGCGGCGGCCTCGGCATCTGGGACGGCAAAAAACTTTTCACGTCGAGCAATTATCACAATTGGAAACTCATCACGACCGGCCCGATCCGCTCGGAATTTGAACTGACTTACGACGCGTGGGACGCGGGCGGCGGACGGATGGTTTCCGAGACGAAGCGTTACAGCATTGACGCCGGTTCGTATTTCACCAAGGCGCAAAGCACTTTTGCGGATGCAAACACTAATGATGCGACTAAATTAATAAATTTAGATTTAACAATTGGCATTGGCCTGGCCGAGCGCGCGTGCCCGACGAACCGCGAGGAATTTTTCGCGCGCGACCAGGACGAAGGCTGGCTGGCTTACTGGCAGCCGGAAGACAAACCGAAAGGCATCATCGGCGATGCGATTATTTTGGCGAAGGGCAGCGTGCAAGCATTTACGAACGACGCGCCGGATTTGCCGGACGCGAAAGTTCACGCGAACGTGCCGCAGCCGACGCACGAAGGTTATCCGCCCATCCGCAACCGGCTCGCCATCATGCAGGCCGAAATCGGCCAGCCGCTGACGTATTATTTCGGCGCGAGCTGGGATCGCAGCGGCGATTTCACGAACCATGTCGCGTGGGAAAATTACGTCAGGCGTTTCGCCGAACGCCGCGACCAGCCGTTGCAGGTGACGGTTGGGAATTAAGGCAGGACAGGCTTCCAGCCTGTCCAGTCGGCGAAAGCCGACGAAAGAATTTCTCTAATGCTCGCGCTGACGCGCTCGTTGGACAGGCTGGAAGCCTGTCCTACTTTGCCGTCGCAATCACCTTCATCGCCTCCGCCGTCAGCGCGGTGATTTTGTCCCACGCTTTTTCCGCGACGAGTTTGCGCTCGGCCATCCACGAACCGCCGATGGCCGCGACCTGCGGGAGCGCCAGATAATTCGGCAGCGTCGCCGCCGTGATGCCGCCGGTCGGAATAAATTTCATGCCGGTGTGGCCGAACGGCCCGCTCAACGCCTTCAGCGCGTTCACGCCGCCAAACGTTTCCGCCGGAAAAAATTTCAAATTCTTCCAGCCAAGTTCGAGCGCGCGGATGACTTCCGTTGGCGTGATGACGCCGGGGAACAGCGGCAAATTATTTTCCTGCGCGGCCTTGGAAACCGCCTCGCTCAAGCCGGGTGACACGCCGAACTGCGCGCCCGCGCCAACCGCCTGTTTCACCTGTTCCGCCGTCAGCAACGTTCCCGCGCCGACGATGATTTGCCGAACATTATTGCGAATGGCCGCGATTGATTCCGCCGCGCCCGCCGTGCGAAAGGTGACTTCGATGCAATTTAATCCGCCCGCGAGCAATGCCTCGGCGAGCGGAACGGCATCTTCAACCTTGTCAATGACCGCGACGCAGATGAGCCGTTGTTTGAGAAAAGATTCGGATTTCATAAATTGTTTGGACGAGTGTTGCAGAATTATTTGCGCGAGTGAACTGCAAATTCAAATTCCGCGCGTAGCGGCGTCTCGGCAGGGCGCCGCATTTTCAAAAGCCCGGCTTTCTGCCGAAAGCCGCCACGCTTTTACTTTTGAAAATCTGCGTCAATCCGCATAATCTGCGGTTACAAAAATGAACATTTCCGTCGAACACATCGCGATTCCCGCCACCGATCCCGTTGCCCTGAAAAACTGGTATGAACGCGTCCTCGATGCGCGTGAGGTTTTCAACAACGGCCAGAATCCGCCGACGTGCCTGATTTCACTCGGCAACGTCTGGTTTGAAATTTACGCGGCGGAAAAACCTCTGCCCGAGCGCGGCAACAACAAGCTCGCTGGTTTTCGTCATCTCGCGTTACGCGTGGATTCTCTCGAAGCGGCGAAAATGGAACTGGAAAAGCGTGGCGTGAAATTCACGGAAGAAATCCGACCGGCGGCGGGCGGCGGGCGCGTTTTGTTTTTTGAGGACGGCGAGGGGAATTTGCTGCATTTGGTGGAGCGGCCAAAGGATTCGGCGCTGGGAAAAACGGCGTAGGCCAGGCGTCGCGCCGGTCTCTGTCTGAAAATCTCCGCCAGTCTGGCAAAAATTAAACCCGGCGTGGTTTTTTATGTTTCCAATTTTGAATTTTTGCGACAGGCGCGCCGCCTGTCCTACTTTGTTTTCTCGGCCCGCACGAGGAAGATCGGGATGTGCGTGCGGTGGCGGACCTCGGTGATGGTGCTGCCGTGAAAAATGTCGCCGAAGAGACGGTGGCCGTGGCTCGTCATGGCGATCAGTTTGCAGCCTTCGGCCTCGGCGACCTTCAAAATTTCCGCCGGCGGGCTGCCGAGCGCGAGCATCGTGGAAACGGAAAATCCCTTTTCAACCAGACCGGCGGCGATTTTTTCCAGATATGCGCGGTCGGCCTTCATCTCGTCGGATTCGCGGAGTTTGAGCTGTTTGAAATTCCGCGCGGCCCAGCCGTCGGCGACGTGCAGCAGCAGCAGTTCGGAGCCGAGGATTTTGGCAAGCTGCGCGATCTGCGGCAGCATGGTTTCGTCCGCCGGGCTGTTTTCGAGCGCCACCAAAATTTTTTTATACATAAATTTCGTTCATTGCACCGGCACGGCCAAACCGAGATGCCCGTAAAAAATTTTCAAAACGGACGCGGGCATGAACATATCAAAAAGCAGTTTCACGTTGAGGACAATGATAATCGCGGCGACCGTCCAGCCGAGAATCTTGATCCAGATTGGATTGGCGAATTCGCCCATCTTCTTTTTTTCGCCGGTGAACCGCATCAGCGGCCAGATGGCAAATCCGAGTTGCATGGAAAGCACGACCTGGCTGGCGACGAGCAGTTGCGTCGTCTTGCTTTCGCCAAAATAACCGATGACGCAGACGGCGGGAATGATGGCGATGGCGCGCGTGATCAGACGGCGCAGCCACGGGCGCAGGCGGAGGTTGATGAAACCTTCCATGACAATCTGGCCGGCGAGCGTGCCGGTGAGCGTGGAATTTTGTCCGGAGGCCAGCAACGCCACGGCAAATAAAATGCTCGCGCCGGTCACGCCCAGCGCGCCCGGCAGCAATTTGTAGGCGTCCTGAATTTCCGCCACGTCCTGATGGCCGGACCAGTGAAACGCCGCCGCCGCGAGAATGAGAATCGCCGCATTGATGAACAGCGCGAACATGAGCGCGACGGTCGAGTCAATCGTGGCGAATTTTATCGCCTCGCGTTTGCCGCCGGCGTTTTGTTCGTATTTGCGCGTCTGGACGATGGAAGAATGCAGATACAAATTGTGCGGCATGACGGTCGCGCCGATGATGCCGATGCTGACGTAAAGCATGTCCTGGTTTCGCAAAATTTCCGGGCTGGGAACGAAACCGAGCATCATGCCCACGAAGCCGGGTTTCGACCAAATAATTTCCGCCGCAAAACAGGTGCCGATGGTCGCAATCAAGGTGATGACCAGGGCTTCAATGTAACGAAAGCCTTTGTTCTGCAAATATAGCACGGCCAGCACGTCCGCCGCCGTGATGACGCAACCCCAGACGAGCGGAATGCCGAACAGCAATTGCAACGCGATGGCCGAGCCGACGACTTCCGCGAGGTCGCACGCGGCGATGGCGATCTCGCAAAGGATCCAAAGAAACCAGACCGTCGGCGTGGAATAATGATCGCGGCAGGCTTGCGCCAGATCACGGCCCGTGGCGACGCCCAGCTTGACGGACAAATGCTGGAGCAAAATCGCCATGAGGTTTGAAATCATGATGACCGACAGCAGCGTGTAACCAAACTGCGCGCCGCCCTGAAGATCAGTCGCCCAGTTGCCAGGATCCATGTAACCAACGGCCACGAGAAAACCGGGGCCGGAAAACGCCAGCAGCTTCCGCCAGAACGAAGCCGTCACCGGCACCAGGATGCTGCGGTGGACTTCCGCCAGCGAGGCCTGGCCCGCCGGCTTGCGCCAGCCGACATTGGGCGCGGCCTCGGAAGTTTTTTCAGGTTGACTCATAAAATCATTACAATCATTTCGTCGGAAATTTAATTTTGGCGGGCATCTAAAATCTCACGGTGATTCCCGCAAATGGATTGAAATCAGGGGCGGCGTGGGTGACGCCAAAGTAGCAGTCGAGATCAAGCTGGATGTTTTTGGTCACCAGATATTCCAGGCCGGCATCCGCCGTGCCCACCCAGCCTGAATGGCTTTGCGTGCTGAAGTTGCTGAAAAATTCCACAAAGCCGCTCAACTTCCCGATGATCGGATGATCAACGCTGGCGGACGCAATGAATTCTTCGTGGTAGCCGCCGTTGCCGGCATTTTTCATCAAACTGGCCGCTGTTTCCAGGCTCAAGTCGAAATCATGCGGCAAACTCACTGCGAGCGGAAAAATCACACCGCCTTCGACGGCGTTGTTGCCCAGACCGTCCGTGCTCGTCGGAAATTTGACGAACGGCAGAAGCGCAAACGCCGTCTTCCCGCCGTCATCGCCCCACAGATTTATTTTCAGCCGCGTGGTGAAATCGCCGACGCCAGACTGCGTGCTTGATTTGCCCGAAGGGTCTTCCGTCCGCACCTTGAGATAATTGTCAAAAATCAGGCTCAGTTCCAATTGATTGAGCAGCCCGATGCGCAGGTTAAAATCACCGGCGTCCCATGCCCTCGTGGTGGTGCCGTCCGCTTTATCGTAGGTGAAACTGGCAAAATCCATCTCCCACTGGCCGTGGCCGGCATCCACCGTGTAAGGCGACTCGGTTTCGTCCGGACGGTCGGAATTCAATTCGCGCATCAATTGTCCAGGCACGGGGTTGAACAGGTTGTAGCCGCCTTTGTCCGGCCGGACGGTATTCGTTTCCTGCGCCGCCGCGCCCAGCGTCAACGAAAGCAGCGCCCACGCGGCGGCCGGGGCGAATTTGTCTTGCATCACAGATAAAATGATGTAGCCATTGATACAAATTAAAATCCGCGCTGTCAACAAGAATGTAGCCTTGGTTACAAAATAAAACCTAGACTAAAAAACCGCGGTATTGTATCAGTTTGGTGGGGCGGGCGTCCGCGCGAGCCGACGGGCGTCAAACCGTGCTCGCGGCTCGCGGGGACGCCCGCCCCACCGAGAGTTCAAAATGACACAATACCAAAACCGCCGTCAGATTTACCTTGCGAAAACATGCCGCCGCCCGCCCGAAAAAAATCCGCCGCCGCCCGTCAGCCGGAAGTGCGCCCGGCGTCGCAGCAGGCCGAAAACCTGCGCCGCTCGCGCCGCGACCGCGCGGTGGAAACCGCGCAGGATTATGTCGAGGCCATCGCCGACCTGTCGGTTTCGCAGGGCGAGGCGCGCGTGGTGGACCTGGCGCGGCGGCTCGGCGTGACGCATGTGACGGTCAACCGCACGCTGGCGCGGTTGCGGCAGGCCGGATTTGTGAACACCAAGCCTTACCGCGCGATTTTCCTCACCGACACCGGGCGCCGGCTGGCCGAGGAATGCAAGCGGCGGCACGAGACGGTGGCCGCTTTTTTGCGCAAGCTCGGCGTTTCGGAAAGGACGGCCGAGCTGGACGCCGAAGGCATCGAGCATCACGTCAGCCCGGAAACTTTGGCGGCGTTTGAACGGCGGTTGAAGAAAAGCTGATGCGACCGCTGGACATTCAACATATCGGCGGCGAACTGGCCATCAAGTGGGAGGACGGTGGCGAAAATTTCATCGCGCTGGAGCGTTTGCGCCGCTGCTGTCCCTGCGCCGGCTGCCAGGGCGAGGTGGACATCCTGGGCCACCTCTACAAAAACCCCGACCGGCCGTTGACGGCGCAGGCGTTTGAACTCGTGCGGTTCGCCAGCGTGGGCGGCTATGCGATCCAGCCGGTCTGGGCGGACGGGCATAACACGGGGATTTATTCGTTTGATTACCTGAAACGGATCGCGAAATAAAAACGGCGCGCCGTCCCCACCAAACGACCGTGAATCAGGGCAGAATCCGCACGCGGTAAAATTTCACCTTGCCGGTGTTGGCGTCGTCAAATTCCATGTCACCGCCGGTGCCGGTGTTGGTGGCGATGGCGGTCCAACTGCCGGAAAACAGGGTGGTGGAACGTTCAATGGCGTATTGCTTGCCCAGGACGGTGGGCCAGTGGATGGCGGTGGTCGAGCCGCTGGGCACGGGCGATTTGGCGTTCACACTGGGGAAATCGTAGGGAATGGTCGGGTCAACGCCCGCAATATATTTCGCCCAGTTGTTCACGCCGTCGCCCGAAGCGCAGGCGTTGGAAACGGAAAGCACATTGTAAATGGTGCCGAACCAGCGCAGCCGCCACGAATCCGGGATGCCGTCGCCGTAATAGGAATTGGTGCGGCTGGCCAAGGTAATCAGGCCGGTCATGGTTTGTTTCGGGAATGACGCCAGCCCGTTGGGCGTGGCCGAGGCATGATCAAAATGAATGGCGTAGGCGGCATTGGTTGGGGCACCGGCCGGAATCCTGACGGTTAACGTGCCAATCGTCGCCGTGCCGGTCAATCCGGCATTGGTGCTGTTGAGCCAGACGGCGGCATAATTGTCATTGTCAATTGAGGCAGTGGTGTATGGAGTTCCCAGCACGGTCGCGTTTTGTGTGAATTGAACCGGGACTGACAGGGCGGGCGAACCGTCCAACGGATTCACCGTCAGGTTCAACATCAGCATCCGCAATGGGTAGCTGCCCAAAATGTTGGCCGTGATGGGGATTTGGACCAGATGTGTGGGGGGTGTCACGGAATCGCCGGCGGTAAAATTAACCAGTGGCGCATTGGTCGAGGCTGGGACGCTCTGGGCCTTGGACAGAACGGTGCCGCTGCCGCTGCTGGCCTTGACCAGGACATTTGGAACTACATTGTTGGTGGTATCGGCGGCACGCACGCCGTTGGTCCAGAAGCGACGATACCAAGTGAGGCTGGAATCCAGAGACCGGCGGAAGGTGACATAAACGTCGCAAATGTCGAGAACTCCATCGCCAAAGACAATCTGGTTGATCGTTGCGTCGTTGCCATTGAACAAAGTTGTGCTGGGATTGTTTTGAAAGAAGGTGGACGACGGGTTGTTGAACGTGGATTGAATAAACAATCCCGCGCCGTTGTTTGTGCCGAGGTTGCCACAGGAATCCATGGCATCAAAAAAGTCGCTGCCGGGCGGCGGGGTGTTCAAGTTGTAAATCGCCGCTTCAAACACCTGCTCAACATCGGCGTTGTTGAGGTAGCCTTTGCCGAAGTCACCGGCATTGAACCAGCCGAACGGATACACATCACCGACGACGTATTTGAACTGTCCGATGGTGACGTTTTTCAGGGCGTTCATTCCTCCTCCGCCAAGCACGCCATTGGTCGAGGCTGAAATATAAACCGCCGATCCCGGCGCGCCGATGCCGTCCGAAGTTGCGGAAGGCCGCCCGATTTGAATTTGATAGGTATCGCCGGCGGCGGCGTTTGCGGGCACCGTGAACTGAAAGCCACCAACCTCCACATTTCCGCCGCTGGATAAAAACTGAACGTCATGCGCCTGGGAAAAACTGATCAAAGTCTGTGAGATCGTGTTATAAAGATTCGTCATCCCGGCGCGTTCCACCCAGCCCACACCCAGCAGGTTCAACGAGCTGTTGGTAAAGACTCCGTTGGTGAAAGTCCCGCCGCCGGCAAACATGGCCGGCGGGATGTTGGTGTATATGACGGGCGTTGTGCCCGGTATGGGCTTGTCCAAAAATGAACTAAAACCGAATGCTCCCGGTGCCACTGCCGGGGCGGAACCGAGATTGGTGACAGTCAGGTTGAACTGCAAACTATACATCACTGTATTTCCCAGGATGCTCAATGTCACCGGCGCATAAAATGTCTGGCCGGGTGAAGCGATGAATGCGCTGGAGGCTTCGCCCGAGGCAAAACCAAAGCTGATGGTGTTGGCGACAAAATTCGACGGTGAAAAAGTGGCGCTCACTATTGCGCTGGGCTGGTAATTATTGCGAAAGGCCCGGACTTTAAAAACGGTGTTGGTCACAATCTGAAAACCAACGGTCCAGAGGTTCGAGGAGGTGGCCACCGTGCCCAAATCAAACCCGTTGGTGCTGGACGGGTCGGAACCGTCAAGGGTGTAATACAGATGGGCATTGGCGGTGATGTCACTGATGTTGAACTGTGCGGCGTCACTGCCAAGGATGTTGGGGTTGCCGGTTACAAACTGGAACGTCGCCGTGACCACGGCGCTGTTTGGCCTGTTGGTTTCTTCGCCGATCGCCTCGATGGTCAGGGAGGGGGACTGCTGTGTGACCTGGTAAAATCCAATCTGATTTTCATAAAGCCCATCTTGGTAATCCGAGGAAACCTGTGACGAACTGGCATTCGGTGTGGTTCCGTCGTAGGTGTAGTAGGTGGCGGTTCCCGGCGTTCCTACAATCACAATGGGCGTGTCATTGAAAAAAGTGAAGGATGACACCGGGTGGAAAGTTGACGTATTGGAACTATCCAGGAAATCAACATAGCCAATTTGCGGGTTGGGCACTGGCGGCACCGGCGGCGTGGCGCTGACTTGCGCCGAGTTCGGGCCTTCGCCGCCAGAGTTGAGCGCCGAGACCACATAGTAATAAGTCGTCCCGTTGAGGACATTCGTGTCGGTATAACTGGTGGCGGCGGTATTGATGATGGTCGTGTAAGGTCCGCCGCTGGACGGGGAACGTTTCAAGTTATAGCTCGTCGCGCCGGCGGAGCTGGACCAAGTCAGGCTGACTTCTCCGTAGTTGGTGAGGACGGTCAAGATGGTTGGCGCCGGCGGCGGCAGCGGCGGCGGCAGCGCAAAATTGGCGCCGGTGACCTTGCGGATGAGGTGGTAATAGTCTTCCGACGTGTAGATGCTGCCATCGGGACCAAAGACCACGCCGAAGGGCAGGCGCGACTGGACGTTGGGGGCGATGGAGTCTGGAACATATACGGTGCCATCATACCAGCCGGGATACGTGCCTCCCCAGTATTGGGCAGTGACTCCGTAGAGATTGGTCACGACGCCGCTGGCCAGCACGACCTTGACGCGGTTGTTGCCGTAATCAGAAACAATCAAGGTTCCGTCGCCCGCCTCGGTCACGCTGGTGGGCTGGTTGAACTTGGCGCTCGAACTGGAGGCAAGGTTGTTCCCGTTGGTCGTGAAATCGCCCGTGCCGTGAAAGCCGGCGTTGGTGGTGACGATGCCGGTGTTGGGGTCAATGAGCAGGATGCCATTGCGTCCGCTGTCGCAAACGGCCAGCAGTCCGTTGTGCTTGACGACGATGCCCTGCAGCGAGGTGCCCTGATTGGTGACGGTGGTGACGGTGGTGACGCTGTTGCTGATGCCAGCCGGCGTGGCCTTGATGATCCGGTTGCTGGCCGTGACAAAAATGTCGCCGGCCGGATCCAGCGCAATGCCGCCGGCGTTCGTCAGGCCTGACAGGTTGGTGGCGATCAGGTCGCCGAAGTTGTCAAACGACACGACCGTTCCGTTGGTGCCTTTGCCACGGTTAAGAACGTAAACGTTGTAATCGGCATCCACCGCGACGCCGACGGGCTTGCTGATCAGGTTGGTCAAGGTGATTCCAAACGTCCAGGTCTGGCCGGCAATAAGATCGAGGTAACGTATCTCATTGTTGTCCCGGTCGGCCACGAACAGGTATTGACCGGTGCCATCCAGCGCGAGGCCGCAGGGCGTGTGGAACAGGGCCTGATGCAGCGTGCTGCCATCTTCATAACCGGCGTAGCCGACACTTGGATTGCCACCGCCCAGCGTGACCACGGTGGGGCCGGCAAAAAGATTGGCGGCGGCAAGCATCAGCGCGGTCGCGGCCACGAGGCCGCGCACCCGCGCGTTAAAATACGCCCGTGCGGCAGCCAGCCACACGCGGTTGAGAGTTGCGGTTTTCATAAAATTATTTCAAACGTCAGTTAGTTGCCGGAGGAAGCCTTCTGGAATTTGTCGTTAAAATACGGCTTGGTGTTGTCCCAGGAGGACTTTTGATCCAGCCAGACGGGTTTTTTCTCGTCGGGCCGTGATTTCAGGAAGTCGGTGGCGTTGGGTTGAAAGTCCGTGTCCTGGACAATCGTCGGCGTGATGAAAATCAGGAGATTGTCCTTGTCCGAAAGTTTGTCTTCGCTGCGGAAGAGATTGCCGAGCAGGGGCATGTCGCCCAAGACCGGAACCTTGGTGGTCTGCGATTTGGGGCTGTCGTTGACCAGGCCGCCCATGACGAGCGTGCTGGCGTTGGGGATCCGCACCTGGGTGGTGAAAGAGCGCTGGTCAAACTGCGGCGCGGTCAAAACGAGCGAGGTCGGCTGGCCGTTGGCACCGGTTCCGCCGTTGACCGACTGGGAAAAATTGCCAAAGAAACTGGAGACTTCCGGCTGCACCTTGAGCCAGATTTGGTTGTCGGCTGAAATTCGCGGCGTGACTTGCAACGTGGTGCCGACGTTGGAATAGGTCACGCTGGAACCGCCGGAGGCGTTGGCCGAACCGGCCTGGATGTTGAAAATCGGAAAGCCGCGCGTGACGGACAGTTGCGCCATTTCATTGTCCAGTGTCACGATGCGCGGGGTCGAAACCACCTGGGCATCGAGGGATGAATTCAAAAACGAAAGCACGGCGTGCAAACCGTCGGCGTTGAGGAAGCCGATGTTCGGGGTCAGGCCGCTGGCGGTGTTAAGGGAAAAACCGCCGGAACCCGATGAGGTGGTAACAGTTGTTACCGGGGCGGAACCGGACGAGGTGGCATAGCCACCGCCGGGCGTGGTGGAGCTTGAGGAACTCGATGCGGCGGGCGGGGCGGTGACCGCGGTCGAGACGCCATTGCCATAACTGATGTTTTGCGCCTGCAACGTGCCGGTCCAATCAACGCCTTTGCGGGATTCGGGACTGCTGGCGATTTCCACAAAGTGCGTTTCAATCAAAACCTGGCGCGTGGGCTTGTCGAGCTCGGCGATGAGCGTGTCCACGGAACTTTGCTCCGGGTCGGTGGCGACGACCACCAGCTGGCTGGTGCGGTTGTCCGCCAGCACCTTGCTGCGCTTGTCCGTCAACGCCGCCTGCACGCTGTCCACCATGTTCGACGAGCTGGAATATTTTAGCTGGATGACGCGGGTGATGAGCTGCGGCGGCGCGGTGGGATCCTTGGTGGTGATGCGGCCGATAAGCGTCTGTTTGTCTTGGACGAGTTGCAGGCCGTAGTTGTCCAGCAACGCGAGCAACGCGTGTTCGGCGGTGATGTTTTCCCAGCGGATGGAAAGGGTGGGTTCGGGCTTGACGACGCCGTTCGCGTCGGGCTGGCCGTAACCGATTTTCGGGTCGAGCAGATAATTGATGCCCGCCTGCCGCGCCAGGTTTTCAATGGCGGTGGTGATCGGCACGTCCTGAAATTGGATCAGCGGAATGCTCGAACCGGACGCGGCGCCTGCGGCGGCCGCCGCCACGACTGGAGCATTGGTGTCGGCTGCAACCGCTGGCGTCGCATTGGTGTCGGCCGTCGTCGCCGGCCCCGCATTGGTGACGGCCATGGTGACGGTCGCCGTATTGGTGACGGTCATGGTGACGGTCGTCGGCGCAGCTGCGCCCGCATCGGCGGGCGGCGCATTGCTGGCCAGAACCATCTGGTTGGTGTCGGCGGCATTGGTTTGGGACAACGCCGCTGGCACCAGGGCGAGGCCGCCCAGCAGCAGGGCGATGATGATCATGTTTTTCATAACTGGTTTTCTTTCGTGGCTCTGGACGTTCGGTTTCATGGGACGTTGGGTTGTTGGCTATTGGCTTGAAAATGTCAGTTCCAACCGCTGGCCGCTGGCTTCGACGACCACGGCGTTGGGTTTGATTTCGAGGCAGTGAATGTGAACCCGGCCGCTGGCCGTGATGACATCGCCCTCGTCGCCGGCGGCGAAAGTGTGGTTGTTGATGATGACCAGCCGGTGCCCGGGCGTTCCCGAAAAGCCCCGCAACGTCAACGAAGTCAATTCCACCGTGTTCTTGGCCGAGGCTTCCGATTGGAAGACGCGCATGGATTCCGGAAAAAACGGGTCGCGCCCGTCCTTGGGACTGGTCGGGATGACGAAGACGGACCGGACCGTGACGGGCAAAACGGGCCTGGCTGGCGACGGGTCGGCGGCGGCGGCCAGCGCGGCGGCGAGGAGCAGGGCGGGCGGCAGCAGCCAGGTCGCCGGGCGGTGAAATTTATTTTGGTGCGTTGTCATGGGCGGTTCACGAGTCGGATTTGACCAGCGCAATGATGTCCATGCGGAAGGACAATTTTTCAGCGTCGGTGCCGGGCACGTTGCCCGGTTCAACCGTCAGGTTGACAATGCGCATGTGCGGAAAAGTATTTTCAAAATCGGATACGAATTTGCCGAGGTCGTGGAAATAGGCCGTGCCGCTGATGTTGAATTTGATTTGCGGGAAGGGGAACTGTGCCATCATGTCCACTTCGCCTTTGGCCGGCTGGCCGATGGCGGGAATGTCCACATGATAGGACGCCTTGAATGCGCGGATGGTGTCGTAAGTCCACGCATAAACGTCGCCGGAGGCCATGTCTTCCTCGGCCTTCTGAAGCCGGTAGGTCGCGTTCGCCAGGTCATTGGCCGTCCCATCCGCCTGCTTGATGGTGTCCTTGATCTTCAGGAACTTTTCTTTCGCACTCGTGCTCTGCTCGGCGATTTTTTGCAGCGTCGCGTATTGCTGGCGGATGACGCCAAAGCCGATGGCGGCCAGCAGGCCGGCGGTCCCGGCAATCACCAGCAGGAAGTGGGTCCGCTTTTCCTTGTCTTTGGGCAGAAAGTTCATCGGTTTTGATCGGGGTAGCGGCATTCCACCGTGAACAAGACAAACATCCGGCCATCCGGCCCCGTTTGGGGCGACGACAGGCTGGCCAGCCGGACGCCGTTCGTCTTGTCCAGCGCTGACGCAAAGTAGGCTTGCGTCGTGATCGCGCCCTTGAATTTGTTGACCTGGTCGCCGGGGTTGGCGCTGTAATCCTTCGCATCCAGTGACAGGACGATTCTTTCCGTGGCCACCGGCGGCTTGCCGGGGATCACGCCGAACTGGTTGGTCTGGCCCGGCGAGCCGGCCTTCACAATGTAATTCTGATCCACGCGCAGCCGGGTCATCTGCACGCCGGTCACGGTGATTTGCTGCAACGCGTTGAGCAGGTTGCCCTGTAAAAAACGTCCGTCGCTCAACTGCTGCAATGCCCCCAGCTTATCCCGCGTGTCCGAAATTTTTTTCAGGTTGGCCGTCACCTGGTCAAACTCGCCGGCGTGGCTTTGGATGTCGTTTTGCACGCCGGCCAGGTTGTTCTTGGCCAGCATTTCCTCCAGCAGCAGCGAGCTGCTCCACACCAGCATCAGCGCCACGAGCAGCGCGCCGGCAAACAGGGCGCGCTTCACCGGGTCGCGGCGGCGTAAATCCTCCGCGGCCAGCGCCTCGGCCAGTAAATTGACTCGTATTGCCATAATCCAAATTTGTAAAGTTAACCCGCCGCCAGTGCGGCGCCCACCGCGACCGCGAGTTGTGATCCCAGGTGTTCAATCTCCACCGCCTGCTGTCCCGGCAGCGACATCTGCAGAAAGGTCGTCGGGTTCCACGTCTTGCATTCCGCCACCAGTTCCGCGTGCAGCATCTGCAGGATCATTTCCGAGCGCGCCGAGCCCCCGCTCACAAAAACCTGCGTGACGGGCCGGTCGTGCTGGTGTTCAAAAAAGTCCAGCGACGCGCGCAGCTCGCGGCCCAGCGGCAGCACCTGCAGTTCCAGCGCGGATTGCACTTCGGGCGCCATGCCCACCTTGATGCCCTCGGCCTCGGCGTAGCTGATGTTCATGGCCTCGGCCAGGCCGGAGGTGAGTTTGTCGCCGCCGATGTTGACCATGCGGGAGGTGGCCAGCTCGCCGCGGTCCAAAACGCAGACCGAGGTGTATTTGAAGCCGATGTCCACCAGCGCCACCGACTCGTTTTCAAAAACCTGCGGCTGGGACATTTCAAACGCGTTCACCGGGCCGATGAGTCCGGGCACGATGCAATCGGCGACCAGTCCCGCGTTTTTCACCGCCGTTTGGAAATCATTCACCAGTTGCTGCTTCGCGCCCGTGACCAGCACTTTCAATTTGGGCATGCTGCCCGGCTTGGGCGGTTCGGCCGCCCTGCCGCCGGCCTGGTTCTTCGGCGGAAAAACGTAGCAGTCAAAAACGTGGTTGGGCAGATCCAGTTGCAGGTAGCTCTTGGTGTTGTTTTTCAAAACCATCCGCATTTCATTCACGGGAATCTGCGGCAGCTCGACCTGGCGCACGATGGCGTCGTCCAGCCCGACGGCGAGCGTGATGTATTTCGTCGTTCCGCCCAGGGCTTCCGCCACGTTCCGTAAATGGTCCGACAGCAAATCCGGCGACATTTTTTTTTCGTAAATCGGCGCGTCGAGCAGCGCGTAGCGGCACAGCGCCAGGACGTCGCCCCGGCGTTCCAGCAGCACCGCCTTCGTGGTGCGGCTGCCCAAGTCAACGGCAATGAACTGATTGCGTTTCTTCCTTGACGGGCCGTTGAGGAATGGCAAAGCCATGTGCGTTTTTTATAGACGTGTTAAATTCAATTGCAAGCGACAATTCCAATTGTCGCGACATTTCTTTCAAGCAACCGTCACGCCAATCTTTTTATTTGGGGAATAATTCATCCGCCGCCGGATTTTCTGTCCAGACTCAAGTCGTTTTTGCCCGGAGTGTCCCGAAAATGAACGCTCACCGTCCTACATCAATTCCCGCGCCCGCAGCCGGGCCTCCGCCAAAAATGCCGCCAGCAGCGGCGTCACTTTGCCGCGCCACAACGCGCCGATCAGCGCCGGCGGAAATTCCGGCAGCGGCAGCGCGCGCACTTTTGGCGACAACGCCTTTTGCGGCACGCTGACCGACACGCCGATTCCCAGGCCGCTGGCGACGTAGGTCTCGATCAAATCCACCGAGCTTGCCTCCACCGACGGAAACCATTCCACGCGCCGGCGGCGCAACTGCTCCAGGAAATTTTTCGTCAGCGCCTCCGGCGCCGGCAGGCAGATGAGCGGCTCCGCGATTTTGTCGCGCCGCCAGAGCTCCTCCGCCGATTTCAGGCGCGATGATTTTTCCACCAGCAGTACCATCGGCAGTTCCAGCAGCACCAGCGATTGCAATCCCGCCGGCGGCTTGCGCTCCGTCATCGTGATGACCAGATCCACTTCATCGTGCATCAAAAAAGTTTCCAGTTGCGCCGGGAAACCCTCGCGCAGGGAAATTTTCAGGCCGGGAAATTTTTTGCGCACGCCGCCCAGCAGACGCGGCAGGTGATCGCGCAGGACAATCGTCGAGGCGCCCACGCGGAAATGCCGCGCCTGCCCGCCCTGCAATTCGCCGGCGATTTTATCGAGGCCGGAAAAAAACGGACGGATGAATGTGAACAGCTTTTCCCCCGCCGCCGTCAGCGCGAACGGCCGCCGCTGAAAAAGCGTCACGCCGAGAAATTCCTCGAGCTGCGCCACCTGCGCGCTCACCGCCGGCTGCTGGATGCCGTAGGGGATGTTGCGCACCGCCGGCATGATGCCGCCGTGCCGCGCGACGTAATAAAAAAGTTCGAGGTGATGGACATTCATTGAGCCAGGCGATGTCGCGTCAAGTTTTATCAATTAACCCCCCGCGCGCAAGCTGCGTTAAAAATAGCGCTTGGTATCAATTTGGTGGGGCGCGTCCGCGCGAGCCGCGAAAATTGCTTGACGCACGCCGGCTCGCGAGGACGCTCGCCCCACCAAAAGTTCAAAATGACCCAACACCTAAAAATAGCGCATGGAAATTGCCACCAGCCCGCAAGCAAAGTTTTCAATTCACAATGGCATCCGCGAACGGTTAGCCTCGTTGCCGATGAACGAACCCGCCGACCAACCTGAATCCGCCAGAGGTTTCTGGGCGCTCATCGTCACGCAGTTTCAGGGCGCGTTCAGCGACAATGTCCTGAAAAACCTCGTCATCTTCATGCTCATCGGCCTGAACGTCTCGCTCGCCGAAAAACACAGGATCGGCGAACTCGTCGGCGCGCTGTTCTCGCTGCCGTTCATTCTGTTTTCGATGGCGGGCGGATTTCTCGCCGACCGTTTCAGCAAGCGGACGATTTCCGTCGGTGTCAAAATTTTTGAGATGGCCGTGATGCTGCTCGCGTTCGCCGGCCTCGCGTGGCAGCAAAAACTTCTGGCCGCCGGCGTGGCGGCCTCGCTGCAAACCTGCTGGCCGCTGCTCGGCTGCGTTTTTTTGATGGGCGTCCACAGCGCGTTTTTCGGCCCGTCCAAATACGGCCTGCTGCCGGAGCTGCTGCCGGAACGGAAACTTTCGTGGGGCAACGGCCTGCTCGAGCTCGGCACGTTCATGGCCATCATCCTCGGCACGGTCGCGGCGGCGTTCATGGCCAAAAGTTTTCGCGGCGAGCCCTGGCTGTCCGGCCTCATCCTCATCGCGCTCGCGGTGTTCGGCTTTGTCACCAGCCTCGGCATCACGCGCGTGCCGGCGGCGAACCCGCGGAAAAAATTCAGCGCGAATTTTCCCGGCGAGGTCTGGGCGCAGATCCGCGTCTGGCGCAGGGACCGCCCGCTGTTTCTCGCCGCCATCGGCAACACGTATTTCAACTTTCTGGGCGCGCTGCTGCTGCTGAACCTGTTTTTTTACGGCGCGGACGTGTTGCACGTGGACGAAACCAAAATCGGTTTCCTCAACGTCGCGCTCGCGCTGGGCATCGGCCTCGGCAGCGTGGCGGCGGGTTATCTGTCCGGCGGCAAGATCGAATACGGCCTCGTGCCGCTCGGCGCGTTCGGCCTGGCGGTTTTTTCGGCGTCGCTCGCGCAAGGTAATTTGTCCCTGACCGCCGCGCTCGTGCGGCTGGCGCTGCTCGGTTTCGCGGGCGGATTTTTCATCGTGCCCGTCGCGGCGCTGCTGCAACACCGCCCGGAAAAAGCCAACCGGGGCGAAACGCTCGCGGCGGCCAACCTGCTCTCGTTCGTCGGGATTTTTTTCGCGTCCGGCGCGCACTGGCTGCTGGCGCAGCAACTGCAGCTTTCGCCCCGCACCATTTTTCTGGCCGGCGGCGTGCTGACGTTCGCGGGCGCCATTTACGCGCTGGTGATTTTGCCGGACGCGCTGCTGCGGTTTTTGCTGTGGTGCGCGACGCATTCGCTTTACAAAATCCGCGTGGTCGGGCGCGAGCACATTCCGGCGAAGGGCGGCGCGCTGTTCGTCTGCAACCACGTTTCGTGGATGGACGCGCTGCTGCTCATCGCCTCGACCGACCGGCCCGTGCGGTTCATGATGTTCAAGGAGATATACGAAAGCCGGTGGATTCATTGGGGCGCGCGCATCCTCGGCGTGATTCCGGTCTCGTCCGAGCAGCACCCGCGCGAGCTGATCCAGTCGCTGCAAAGCGCCGGCGCCGCGATCCAAAACGGCGAGGTCGTCTGCATTTTTGCCGAGGGGGAAATCACGCGCATCGGCCAGTTGCTGCCGTTCCGGCGCGGCCTGGAACGCATCATGAAAAACGTGGACGCGCCCATCGTGCCGGTCGCGCTCGACGGCGTGCTGGGCAGCCCGTCGAGTTTCAAGGGCGGCCATTTCGTGTGGAAATTTCCGGCGCGCATCCCGCATCCGGTCACGGTGAGCTTCGGCGCGCCGCTGCCCGCGACGGCGACGGCGTTCGCGGTGCGGCAGGCCATGCAGGGGCTGCTCGCCGGCGCGTGGCAATTTCGCCGGGCGCACCTGCGTCCGCTGCACCGCGCGTTCGTCCGCACGGCGCGGCGGCATCCGCGCCGGTTCGCGATGGCCGATGCGCAGAACAAAAAAGTCACGTTCGGCGCGGCGCTGGTGAAAACCATTTTCCTCGCGCGGCGGCTGAAAAGAATCTGGAGCGAACAGGAAATGGTCGGAATTTTCCTGCCGCCAAGCGTGCCGGGCGCGCTCGTGAACCACGCCGCGCTGCTCTGCGGCAAAGTGCCGGTGAATCTGAACTACACCTTGTCCGGGGCCGCGCTCGCCTCGTGCGCGGAACAATGCGGCCTCAAAACCGTCGTCACGTCGCGCGTGTTTCTGGAAAAAATAAAATTGTCCGTGCCGGGCGAAACTATTTTTCTCGAAGACCTCGCGGCGAAACCAAGTTTCACCGAAAAAATTTCCGCGTGGCTGCTGGCAAAATTTCTACCAGCCAGTTTGCTTGAACACTTTTTGTCTTCAAATCGCAGATCCAAAATCGCAAATCGCAAATCGCTGGACAATCTGGCCACGGTGATTTTTTCCAGCGGCAGCACCGGCGAGCCGAAGGGCGTGATGCTTTCGCATTACAACCTCGGCTCGAACATCGAGCAGTTGGCACAGGTTTTCAGCCTCGGCCGGCACGACCGCATTCTCGGCATCCTGCCATTTTTTCATTCGTTCGGCTTCACCGGCACGCTCGCGCTGCCCGCCGTGCTGGGCGTCGGCGTGGTTTTTCATCCGAACCCGCTCGACTCCAAAGCCATCGGGCCGCTCGTGCGCGAAAATGCGGTGACGTTCCTGCTGGCCACGCCGACGTTCCTGCAAATTTATTTGCGCGGCTGTGCGGCCGGGGATTTCGGCGGACTGCGGCTCGTGATGACCGGCGCGGAAAAATTGCCCGACCGGCTGGCGACCGCGTTCGAGGAGCATTTCGGCCTCCGCCCGCTCGAAGGCTACGGCTGCACCGAATGTGCGCCGGTCGTGGCCGTGAACACGTTTGATTTTCGCGCGGCGGGGGTTCATCAGGTCGGCGGCAAGCGCGGCAAGATCGGCCATCCGCTGCCCGGCATGACCGTGCGCATCGTGGATGTGGAGAATCCGTGGGGCGAAAAAACGTTGCCGCCCGGCCAGCCCGGCCTGCTGCTCGTGCGCGGCCCGAACGTGATGCGCGGCTATCTTGGCCGGCCGGAAAAAACGGCGGAGGTTTTGCGCGACGGCTGGTATTGCACCGGCGACGTGGCGGCGCTCGACGACGACGGCTTTTTGCAGATCACCGACCGCCTGAACCGCTTCAGCAAGATCGGCGGCGAGATGGTGCCGCACATCAAGGTGGAGGAAAAATTGCACGAACTCGCGGGCGCGACCGGGCTGACCTTCGTCGTCACCGGCGTGCCGGACGAAAAAAAAGGCGAGCGGCTCGTGGTTTTGCACCGGCTCGCGGAAAAGGATTTGCCGGCGTGCCTCGAAAAACTGGCCGCGTGCGACCTGCCGAATCTGTGGAAGCCGAAGGCGGAATCTTTTTTCCGCGTGGAAGATTTCCCGCTGCTCGGCACGGGCAAATTGGATTTGCGCGCCGTGAAGGAAACGGCGGCGAAGCTGGCCTCGGTTTGATTTACGGTTCGGAATTGTCCCCTTGACGTAAGCATTGACAGTTTCGAGGCAAAAGCCGGTGATTTGAGCGTATGTCAGACGATTCTCAAAACGCGCCAACGCCCACCGTCCGGAGATAGCCGCCGCCGCTGCCGGCTCAAGCCGCCGTGAAGCAAGGTGGCGTCAGGCATCCGTGCCTGACGTAGCGGGCGGCATCCCTGCCGCCCGGAAAAAAGCGCGCGGACTGGCGGACGGTTGACCAGCTTCCCGCACCAGACTGGCGGAGGTTTTGGCCGCCGGGCTGGGCAGCCCGGCTCTACGGCAGGCAAGGATGCCTGCCGCCACCTAAAGAGGCCGGCTTGCCGTGACCGTGCAGACCCGCTGCACCAAAGCTGCAACCCTATCGCCGCGCGTCCGCCGCCAACCCCCGCCAACCCTTTTCAGCCCCTAATCAAACCCTTTTCAACCTTTTTTGTGGGTTACAACCCGATCATCGCCGGCTTCAAAACCGGCGAACACGTCTGGGGTAAATTTCTGAAGGACTACCGCAAGACGGATTGGTGAAAACCTCAACTCTCGTCGCCCTCATCCGAATTTGAACTAATTGGAAAATCTTCAACCCGTTCAGCAGCGAGTTTTTCCAAACGTCTTGCTTGCGTTAAAAGTGTCTGGCGTAAACCGTGTGAAACTTTGCGCTCACTAATGACGCGCGCAAGATTGGCAATCGTGCTCGCCCGCCGCGCAATTCTCACATCAGGATGTTTTCGGTGAGGAAAAATATCATCGGGAATAATTCGCCCGCGATAGTGTTTTGGCAACTTAACTAGCTCCGTGACTCGGGGTGGCTTCTCATTTAAGACTGCACCCAATTGTGATTCAGAAAGTAATTTCTGGAAGACAGTGAATTCAGCCTTGTCGAGAAACGCGAGTTGCTCCTCTTTGCTGAATGCTTCCAAATTTAGCGGCCAGACACAAACTTCTGCGACCTCAAATGGATCAAGGACATTCATGGCAACGGCATCCGTGCGATGGTTCGTGAGATGACATCCGATTCTTGCTCCTAAACCTTCATAGGTTTGCCCGACATAAATTGGTTCGCCGTCATAATCGTGGAAGGCATATATTCCACACCTGCTGGCCCCGATTTGTTTTCCATTTTTGTCGTGGCTTTTCAAAAAACTTTGCAACGCGTTCCTGATGGCGGCTACATCAGCGGGCAGACCTAGCCGCTTTTCACGCGTGGACGGTTTTGCGATAGCTGATGTTTTTTGCGACTTTTGGCTTTGCGTTTTCCGTGACATAAAATTCATTCAAAACTGGGTTGAGATAATTTTCGGTTATCCACCGGACTGCCGGCACACAAACCGCATCACCAAACCCGAACAACGCTTGATTGGTGGTGGCTTTGATTTTGAAATCATCAGCACCCATCAGGCGCGCACATTCGCGCGGCGTGAGCAAACGAACGTGGTATTCACCTTTGCCAGCCTTGAAGAGTATTTGTCGGCCACTGCCTCCTCGCGGCGTGCGGAGACATCCAGCGATTCCATCGGTGCGAAGTTCAGCCATCGAACGTTCATTTCTCACACGCCTAAAAACCGTCCCATACGACGAGTTGCGACCGGCAATCATCTTGTCTGCAATAGCGCGATGCTTTGGACTCATTTGATTTAATAAATACAGAGTTCGGTCGGCACTCCACCATTCTTCCGCGTCCTTTGGAAGAGCTTCTAAAACATCATCAAGTTTTTTTTGTCCAATCGGAGGTTCTGGAAGCCGTCTGATACGCCAGTTAATGTCAGGATGTGAAAAAATAAAATCGGCCAATGCTTTCGGACGTGTGCGGCTTTGGAAAAAGTGTTCGTGAATTTCTTCCGCTGCCGTTGGGTTTTGTTTCACGCAGACCACAAACAGCCTTTGCCGACTTTGCGGAACAAAACGCGAAGCATCCAAGATGATTGGGTCAACGGCGTAGCCCAAATCGTTCAAAGCCAGCATCGCATCTTCAAAGTCGCGGCCTTCATTCGATGTCAAAAATCCGGTGACATTTTCAATCAGCAGAAGCGGCGGACGCCGCCCCTTCATGTTTCGGATTATGTTTATGAAACCCCAGAATGCAGACGAGTTTTCTCCGTCCAACCCTTCGCGTGCACCGGCAAGTGAAAGGTCGTTGCAAGGAAATGAAGCCGTCGCCAATGCAACCGTCGGGATTTTGGTTGCGGGGATTTTGTGAATGTCTGCCAGCAGAAAATGTCTTTCGGCATTGGGAAAGTTTGCGGAATACATTGCCTTTTTTTGCTCGTCTATGTCGTTGGCAAAAAGAATTTGCCAGCCGCCAAGCTCCAATCCCATTCGCATGAGACCGATGCCTGCAAAAAATTCTGCAAATGTTTTTTTCATGGATGCCAAAACTTCGCCCAAACTCTGCTATTGTCCGAATCTTTTATCAAGCCAAAGACGATGCTGTTAGTAAAGGGATCCTAGTTTTATTCAAGATTAAATTCATTTTGTTGCTTGATTTCAATTTTCAACCTTGAGGCACGGTTTTCGCCTGCCAGCGTGCGCGCCGGTGCCAACCGTTCCCGCCGGATCGCTTCACCAAGTTTGTGTCAGGTCTGGGACCCCTTTGCCCCTTTACTAAATAGATGGACACCACCTTCAGGCCAGTGCCAGCACTTTCACTTCCCGCTCCAAACGCCGACCCAGCCGGTTCTCCATGATTTCCAAATCATAGTGTGATTGCAGGTTCAACCAGAATTGCGCCGACATTTTGAAGAAGCGGCCCAGGCGCAAGGCCGTGTCCGCCGTGATGCCCCGTTCACCCTTTACAATTTCGTTGATGCGGCGCGCCGGCACCCCGATGTCTTTTGCCAGCCGGTATTGGCTCAAGCCCATCGGTTTCAGAAAGTCTTCTTCAAGAATTTCACCCGGCGTGATGTTGGCCAGCAACTTGTTTTTCATAATCGTTTAATGGTAGTCGACAATTTCCACCTCGTGTGCGCCCGCCTCCCAGCGGAAACAGATCCGCCATTGATCGTTGATCCGGAGGCTGTGTTGTCCGGCGCGTCCGCCTTTCAACGGCTCCAGCCGGTTGCCGGGTGGCACCGCCATGTCCCGCAGTTGCGTCGCGGCCTGCAACTGCAACAGCTTGCGCCGCGCCGTGCGCTGGATGTCCGGTGGCAAATCCCGCGACACCTGCGCATGGGACACTTTTTCCGTCTCCGCACATGCGAAGCTTTCAATCATTCTGCACCGCACCGTAACGCATCGTGTTATTAACGTCAAGCGTTACGGTTTAATTTTGCCTCCCCGGCTTCACCGCGCCGCAGCTTGTAAAGGGGTCCTGGTTCTATTTAAGGTTAGATTCCAGGTTAAATTCATTTTGTTCCTCGGTTTCAATTTTCAATTTTTCCACACGGTTTTCGGCGCAATCGGGCTGGCGCATGGCCCGGCACCGGTGTTGTGTCATTTTGAACTTTCGGTGGGGCGAGCGTCCCCGCGGGCCGCGAGAACTGTTTGACGCACTTCGGCTCGCGCGGACGCTCGCCCCACCAAACTGATACAATACCTCACAGCGGAATAAATTCGTGCCGGATTTCCTTCCCGCCCAGATGCAGGATGGCCACGCTGCGTTCCGCGCCAAACTTCGGCTTGCCCGCGTAGCCGGGGTTGAAAAACAAAATGCCGTTGACCGTCTCGCAAAATTTCCTGTGCGTGTGGCCGAAGACGACCGCGTCCGGTCTTTCTTTGGCCATCAGCAGTTCCGCCTTTTCCGAGGGCGCGCGCGGGCTGACGATGTGGTGGACCAGGAATTTTTTATCCGCGAGCGTGACCACCTCAGTTTCCTTGAACTCCAGTCCGAGGTCGTTGTTGCCCAGGACGGCGGTGACGGGCGCGATGAATTGCAGTTCGAGGATGACGGCCGCGAAGCCGATGTCGCCCGCGTGCAAAATGTGGTCCACGCCCGCGAAAATCTTTTCCACGCGCGGGTCGAGAAAGCCGTGCGTGTCCGAAATCACCCCGATCTTCACGCCTTGGCTTCCTCGGGTTCGGCCTCGGTTTCACCGTCGTCGGCCGGCTCGCGCGCGCCGGCGGTTTTGTCGGCGGGCGACTCGGCGGCGGCGGCGAGTTTCGCCACGCCGGCGAAGAGCGCCGTGAACAGCCCGCCGCTCAGGAGCGTGCGGCGGAAAAATTCCCACGTCGAAGGATAGCCACGCGCGCCCTTGGTCAGCGCGACGATCCAGCCCGCGAGATTTTTTGTGTATTCGGGATAGTTGAACGGATTGAAAAACCACGACGCCGTGTTCGTGATGAGATAAAACAGGATGGCGCCAAAAATCCCGCCGCCGAGCAGCGTGACGAAGGGCGTTTGCGGCTTGAACCGGCTGCCGAGAAAAACCAGCGCGGCATACGCGACGTAGTTGAAGGCGAGGTTGGCCAGGTTGCCGGCACTCCAGACGTTTTCATCGGGAAATTTGTGCTGGTAATAAAAATTCAGGCCGAGGTCCGTCGCCAGCATCACGCCGAGCGGCAGCCACCACGCCAGTCGCCGGGGAAAATAAATCCCCGCGCAGAACGCAAACGCATAGGCCGCGCTGAAATTCGACGGCATCAGCCCCGGAATCCGCGACACCGCGAACACCAGCAGGAAAATCACCGGCAATAAAATTTTACCGTTCACCGGCCGCAGTCTAGCGGAAAACGGCGCGGTTTCAAACCAGGAAATGCGCGGGGGTTTTGTCATTGTGAACTTTCGGTGGGGCGAGCGTCCCCGCAGTAGTGTCCAGCTATTAACCATTGAAAATGAAAGAGTTCTGGGATTGAGCGTCTGCGGATTTTTCTGGTGCAGGGAACGGTTCTTCTGCAAGCAGTTCTGGCAGTGGACATTGTTCAAAAATATTGACGCTGATGATTTACAAAATTTCATTCAAACTTTTTCGTAAATGGGCGGTCTTCTTGATGATCGCGACCATGAGATAGGCGCAAATCGCCGACCAGATTTGACACCGGACCGCATTCTGACTGCGGCCATAAAAACTACGGAGGCGCAGGTGTTGTTTGATCCATTTAAAGAACAGTTCGACCTGCCAACGCTGGCGATAGAGTTCGGCGATAACTGTGGCCGGCAAATCCATTTGGTTGGTGAGGAGCACCAAGTGCACCTGATTTTTTACGTCATAAACCCGAACGCGCCGCAATGGTTGCGGATAGGATTTGGCGGACCAGTCGCTGGTCAGACGGATGATTTGATCGCAGCGCAGGCCGGCGCTTTTGTCCACCGGGCGGCCTTTCACAACGCGAAAAGCCACATGGCGAAAACAACGAACCACGAACAGTGCGCCTGCGGCTTGCAACTGGTAGAGGCGCACAAAATCCAAATAGCTACGGTCCATAATGTAGAAGGCACCGGGCAATGCAGGAATCTGGACCAGCACTTTGCAGTCGGGAAAATGCGGTTCGGTCACGGCGGCCCAAGCAGGCAAATTACCCTGTAAAGACAATAACAAATGCAGACGCACGGCGGCCTTTTGTGAGCGGGCGTAGTAGCCCCAGGGAAACAGACTCAGACTCAAAGCAATGACGGAGGAATCCAGGGCGAAAGCCACTTTTGGCAAATCCGGATCCGTTCGATCCTCCCGATAAAGCCGCGCGGCACGGCGCATCAGAATCTGGGCCAGAGCTTCAAACAAACGCCCGTCACGCTGATGATTGGCGTAGGCCAGATTAGTTCGCGAAAGACTTCCACGAAAGCCAAGATGGTAGAAAATGCGCGGCTTGGAACGCAGGCAGGCGACGATGTCGCGCAAGCTCTCACGGTAAGTCAACTGGCCGAAACACAATGCCAGAAAGTGATCGTACTCGGAAAGACCACGCGGCGGGCGCGCCTTGGGAAAGCGTTCGACGCAGCGGGAAAACTCTGCCGGATACAACGCGGCAGTGATCTGGGAAAAGACGGTGGGGGGCGCTTGCATGGAGGCACGATGCCAGAAGACTACGCACGGCTTGAACAGCGTTCATCACGAGAAAATCGGCCACGAAAAACTCATGTCGATAACATGCCTGGGAGCCAAAACATCCCTATAAAATTTGGATCTAATCAACCTCCGGTGGAAATTATCTGGACACTACTGAGCGTCCCCGCGAGCCGCGAGAACTGTTTGACGCACGCCGGCTCGCGCGGACGCTCGCCCCACCAAATTAATATAATACCTCATCCTTTTGCGAAAAAATTTCAGGCCGTGCCGCCGCCCTGGCAGACCGGTTCGGCGGCAAAACCGTCCTTGCGTTTTTGCTCAACCTCGGCGTTGTATTTTTTCGTCGCGGCGGGCAGGTCATGCCAGATTTTTATGGCGATGAACGTGCCGATGACGGCGAAGGGCATCACGAACAGCGGCAGCCATTGCCAGTTGCCGCCTTTGGCCGCCAGCAAAAATCCGAGGCCGAAAGACTGGATGCCGCTGCCCACGTAGGCGAAGCCGTTCACGATGCCCATGCTCGTCGCGGTCGCCTTGCGCCCGCCAAAATCCGTCGCCGCCGTGCCGGACATCAGCGACGTGATGCCGATGGAAGCCATGACGATGAACACCGCCGTCCAGCCGACAACGACCGGCTGGGAAGTGAGGAACAGCAACATCAGCACCGCCATGATCAAGACGAAGCCGCACAGCAACGCGGCGGGCGGCCCGCGCCGCGAATGGAACAGCTTGTCGGAAATCAAGCCGCCGGAAAAGCCGCCGACAATCCCGAACACGCAGATGAACCAGCCCCAATGCTGCGAAAAAAATTCCGCGCCGGGCTGTTTTACTTCGCCGGCGAAAATGGAATACCACTGGGTCATGCTGTAGCGAAAGACGCCGCCCGTCAGTTCGATGCAGGCGATGAGCAGCATGAGCTTGCTGGTGAAAACTTTTTTCAGCAGGTCAGCCACGGAAAATTCGACGTGCATCTGGCCGGACGAGGCGTCGCAGGTGTCGAAGTGCGCGAAGCCCGCCTGTTCCGGCGAATCCTTGATGAGCCACCAGTCGAGCAGCACCCAGAAAATCAAAATGGCGGCGGGAATGTAAAAGATTGACCACGTCGCGTCGGACGGATTTGCGGCGGAAACAAAAAGGTCGTGCAGCCGGCCGGTGGCATTGGCCTTCGTCAGCGCGATGATCGAGCCGCCCCAGTCGAACGCGAAATAGACGCCGATGGAAATCAGCGCGCCGAAAATCGCGCCGAAGACGCCGCGTTCGCGGACGTGAAACCAATACGCCTTGACCTTGATGATGGACATCGAGCCGAAGCTCTGGAAATACATGTTGACCGCGTAGAGCAGCGTGAAGCTGGCGACGAGGTTGACCTTCAAATTTTTTGCGACGATGAGCCAGGTGAGGACGCCGAGGGCGATGTTGGCCAGCGCCGCGCCGACGGCGGAAATGATCATCCCGCGTTTGCCGCCGAGTTTTTTGTCAATGAGCGGGCCGTTGACCAGAAAGGACAGCGCATAAACCCAGGTGCCCACGCCAAAAATGATTCCAAGGTCTGACTTCGACATCAGCGTGCCGAGCGCGCCCTTGGCGACGATCAGGTTGTAACGGCCCATGCACAAAAACGCGTAGGTCATGCCGAGCGGAAACCAGTTGATGAAACGGCGCACCATGAACCAGCGCGCGTGCTGCAGGGGATTGTTGAAAAAATAGGCGACCACCACCGCCACTAGGCAAAATAAAATGGTGGCTGGATAGAAATAGTCTGGAATCATTCCGTTGCCGCGAAGCAAATCAGAGCCGCGCACCGAGGTCAAAGATAAAAAGGCGGAACCGGCGCGGCGCGCAAAAAATCCTTTGCCAAACGCCGCGCCAACGCGTCTTATTGGCCGCGACCATGGGTCGAAAAATGAAAATAAAATTTCTCGCGGCGCTCGCGGCGCTCGCGCCCGCGCTGCTGCTGGCCGCCGGCGTGACTTACACGCCGGGCGACGCCGCCCCGCCGCCGCCGCCGCGCGAATTCCGCGCCGCGTGGATCGCGACGGTCGGCAATTCCTGCTGGCCGTCCAAGCCGGGACTTTCCACCGCGCAGCAAAAGGCCGAACTCATCGCCCTGCTCGACCGCGCGGCGGCGCTGAAGTTGAACGCGGTCATTTTTCAGGTGCGCCCGGCGGCCGATGCGCTTTACCAGTCCGGCCTCGAACCGTGGTCGGAGTATCTCACCGGCGTGCAGGGCCGCGCGCCGTCGCCGTATTACGATCCGCTCGCCTTCGCCATCGCCGAGGCGCACCGGCGCGGGCTGGAATTGCACGCGTGGTTCAACCCCTTTCGCGCGCACCATTTCCAGGCCGTGTCTCCCATCGCGCCCAACCACATCAGCCGCACCCAGCCGCAACTCGTCCGCGCCTACGGCCGTTACCTCTGGCTCGACCCCGGCGATCCCATCGTGCGCGATTATACTTTGCGAGTCGTGATGGACGTGGTGAAACGCTACGACGTGGACGGCGTCCACTTCGACGATTATTTTTATCCCTACAAGGAAAAAAATTCCGCCGGCGTGGAAATGGATTTTCCCGACGACGCCACCTGGAGAAAATTCGGCGTGAACAGCGGCCTCGCGCGCGACGACTGGCGGCGGCGCAACGTGGACCTCTTCATGGAGCAGGTTTATCGCGCCATCAAATCCGAAAAGCCGTGGGTGCAATTCGGCATCAGCCCCTTCGGCATCTGGCGGCCCAAAAACCCGCCGTCCATCAGCGGCTACGACGCCTACGCCGAGCTTTACGCCGACTCGCGCAAATGGCTCCGCGCAGGCTGGTGCGATTACCTGTCGCCCCAGCTTTACTGGGCCATCGAGCCGAAACCGACCAGCTTCAGCACGCTGCTCGACTGGTGGAACGGCGAAAATCCCCTGCACCGCCACATCTGGCCCGGCATGAACTCGCTCAACGCCGGCGGCAAATGGCCGCTGACGGAAATCGCCGACCAGATCGCCCTCACCCGCCGCTACGCCGACCCCGGCCAGGTTCACTGGAACATCGTCGCCCTGATGAAAAACCCCGCGCTCGACGCCCTGCTCGCCCGCGACGTTTATCGGCAGCCCGCGCTTGTCCCGACCAGCCCGTGGCTCGACGCCATCCCGCCGGCAAAACCGGAACTCTACGCCGCCACGGTAAAAAATTTCACCTCCATCCGCTGGAACGCCACCGGCAACAAACCCACACGCGCGTGGCTGCTGCAAGTGCATCAGGACGGCGACTGGCTGACGGAAATTTTCCCGCCCACCCAGCGCAGCCGGCTGCTGCAAAATTCCCATCCCGACGCCATCGTCCTGCGCGCCGTGGACCGGCTCGGCAATTTGAGCGCGCCGGCGGTGCTGGTGCCGGAAAAATTTCCGCCCGTCGTTTCCGTGCCGCCCGGAATCAAGGGCGCGACGCTTTTGAAGCAATCCCGGCCAGCTCCGTAATTTCCGATTTACGATTTACGTTGCAACCGGCGCGCCACCGCGCACCGGCTTGCAAATCTTAAATTAAAAATGGTTTTGGAAGGGCTGTAAGCCGAATTCTGTCTGCGCCTTGCGGCGGAGAGAATCATTTGTCTGAGCAGCCTTACCCGAAACCTGCGGCGTTTTCACGCTGCGCGGAGCGGGCCGCTCCTCGGTTTCCTATTTGGCCTTGCACCCGATGGGGTTTTCCGTGCCGCGTCGCTTGCGCTTCGCGCGGTGCGCTCTTACCGCACCTTTTCACCCTTGCCGTCGGACTTGCGTCCAACGGCGGTTTAATTTTCTGTGGCACTGTCCGTCGGAAAGCCTTTCAACTTTCCGCCCGCGTGTATCTCAACCAAAACAGCTTGAGTTACGCGGCATCGCGCCCGGCGGTGTTCGGACTTTCCTCCCCGGACTTGCGCCCGGAGCGATCCTCCGCCCTTCCAAAACCGCCGCCAAGATACCCGATGCCGGCATAATCACAAGCCGGACGAATCCTCGGTATGGTATCAATTTGGTGGGGCGAGCGTCCTCGCGAGCCGACGTGCGTCAAACAGTTCTCGCGGCTCGCGGAGACGCTCGCCCCACCATGAAAAACCGGTTGCCACGCGCCGATGATTGTCTTAAAAATGTGAATGTGAGACGGGTATTGTTTCATATTATCTTGCCGGGTGCGGTGTTCTTCTCTGCGCTTGCCGCGCTTTGTCCCGCCTCCGCCCAAACGTGGACGCAGACCAGCGCGCCTGTTACCCAATGGAATTGCCTTGCCTCATCCGCAGATGGAACCAAGCTGATAGCCATAAGTGGTTTTAATTGGAATTACTGCATTTCGACCAATTCAGGAAGCACATGGACAACCAACACTGAACCTCAAGCTGGCGGTTTGAATAGCACTTGGCAGTCCATCGCCGTGTCTGCCGATGGAACCGAATATGCGGGTATTGTAGACAATTCTGTTTGGGTTTCGACTAATTCAGGGGTTTCTTGGTCGTCAAACAATATTGTGCCGACTACAAGTCCTCTCGGAATTTTGGCTATGTCGGCGGATGGCAAAAAATTAGTGGCAGCAACGGGTATTACCACGGTCGGCTCCAGCTTCATTTACACCTCTACGAATTCAGGCGTGACTTGGGTGCAAACCAGCGCACCGAACAAGCATTGGTCATCCATCGCGTGTTCTGCGGATGGAAATATAATTGCGGCGGTGGCATCCGCAACGCCACCTAGCGGTTCAGTCTACATCTCGACCAATGCAGGTTCAATCTGGACACAAGCTAATACCAATTCGCCCGCCAGTAATAATTGGAATACTGTTACAATTTCAGCGGATGGCAGCAGATTGGTCGCGGGAAGTTTTCCGTATTTTTTGTTTGATTCCCACAACAATTTTATCGGAGAAATTCCCGGCCTGATTTACTCTTCGACAAATTTGGGAGCCACATGGAGTTCAAACAATGTGCCCGACAATGGCTGGGCTTCTATCGCCTCTTCAGCAAATGGAAGAACATTGGTGGCCGGCATCAACATCGGCGGAGTTTATACCTCGACGAACTTTGGGGCGACTTGGTCAAAAGTCCCCAACCTGACCAACAATGCTTGGATTTCTGACGTCTCATCAGCAGATGGAAATAAACTTGCGATAGCGTCGGATTTTAACAACGGCACTGGAGGATATGGAGGCATTTACACTTCACAAACTACACTGTCGCCGCAGTTGAACTTTTCACCTACTTCCACCAACTTCACGCTGGCGTGGACAGTGCCCTCGACGAATTTTGTGCTGCAACAAAGCACCGACCTGGTTTCGTGGTCGGTCGTCACCAACCCGCCCGTTCTGAACCTCACCAACTTGCAGAATCAAGTCACGCTCCCATCGTCCAACTCCAGCGGCTTCTACCGGCTCAAGACCCCGTAAAGCAAGATAGTGTCAGGCATCCTTGCCTGACGTGGAGGGCGGCATCCCTGCCGCCCGGAAAAACGCGCGCGGACTGGCCGGCGGTGTCTTCTTAGTTGCACGGTCTTGGACGCCGGTTTAATCTTTCAGCATGAGTTCGGCAACCCAGGAATTGATCGGCATCGTGGACGCCCTGCCCGAGGACAAGGCGCGGGAGGTCGTGGATTTCGCGCGTTTCCTCCAGCAGCAGGCCGGCGACGGCGAGTGGGAACGCATCCTCGCCGAACCGCGCACCTATCCCAAGCTGGAACAGTTCGCCGCCGCGTCCCTGCGCGAGGGTGAAAGCCGCCGGTTGCGGGTTGACACATTTTTGCCGCGCAATAAATTGAGCCCATGAACATCGCCCTGCCGCGAAATCTGGAAAGTTACGTCGCCGAGCTGGTGCAAACCAGCGGCTACAAAGGTTTGGATGAGGTCGTGCTGGAAGCGTTGAGCGAGCATCAAGCCCGCCGCCGGGGACTGGCAGTGGTGATGACACCGGAGTTGGAACGGCTGCTGGACGAAGGCTCGGAAAATCTCGATCAAGCCAGGACCACCGACGAATTGCGCCGGTCATGATCCGGGCGAGGTTCAGCCCCAGGGCCGCGCGCGACTTGGAGGAAATCTCCGGCTACATCGCCACCGACAGTCCCGAGGCGGCGGAACGCGTCCGCCGGATCATCCTGAACACCGCCGATCTGCTCGCGCAGCATCCTGAACTGGGACGGCGCATCCGGAAGGCTGCCACACGCCACTCACAAATCCGCTGGTTCGTTGTGCCGAAGTTTCATAATTACCTGATTTTCTACCAGCCGTTTCAGAAAACCGTCATGGTCGTCCGCGTCCTGCACGCGGCGCAGGATTGGACGCGGTTCTTTCCCGCCTGATTAAATGTCTGCGACTGGCGGCGCGCCGGTGCAATGGTTGCTGCATCCGGCGGGGTTTCCTGACAGAATGCGCGCATGGAAGAGCAAATCTTGCAGTTGCTGGGCGGGCCGGATTATCTCCCCGCCAATGTGCCGGAACTGCTGCGGCATCTGCGGCTGGCGCCGCACCGGCAGCAGGAGTTGCAGCGCGTCCTGCGCGGGCTGGAACAGTCCGGGCGCATCACCCGCACCAAGGGCAACCGCTACCTCCAGTCGCGCGAGGCCGACCTCGTGCCGGGCCGCCTCCGCATCAACCGGCAGGGCAAAGGTTTTTTGCAGCCGGACGATCCGGGCTTGAAGGAAATCATGGTTCCCGAAAACGCCACCGGCACGGCGCTCCACGAAGACCGCGTGCTCGTGCGCCGCGATGTGAAGGCAAAACGGCTGCGGCCCGAACAATTCACGCAGGAGACGGGCAGCGTCATCCGCATCCTGGAACGGACGCGGACGAGCATCGTCGGCACGTTGCAGCGCGGACGCGAGATGCTTTACGTCATTCCCGACGATCCCCGGATGCCGCACGACATTTATGTGCCGCCGCCGCGCGATGTAGGCCGGCCCGCGAACATCGGCGACAAGGTGGTGGTCGAGCTGCGCGAATGGGAATCGCGGCACACCAATCCCGAAGGCGAAATCATCGAGGTGCTTGGCTCGCCGGACGAGGAAGGCGTGGACATGCTGTCGGTGCTGCGCCAATACAATTTGCAGCTGCACTTTCCCAAAAATGTTTTGCACGAGGCGCGCGTGATCGGTTCGAGCATCCAGCCGCATGAGCTGGCCGGACGTGAAGATTGCCGGCGGCACGCGGTCGTCACGATTGACCCCGATGACGCGAAGGATTTTGACGACGCGATCTGCCTGGAGCGCGGTTCGCAGGGGCAATGGAAATTGTGGGTTCACATCGCCGACGTGTCGCATTACGTCCAGCCCGGCACCGCGCTGGACGACGAAGCGCGGCGGCGCGGCAACTCGACCTACCTCGTGGACCGCGTGATCCCGATGCTGCCGGAGGCGTTGAGCAACGAACTCTGCTCGTTGAAACCGGAAGTGGACCGCCTGACGAAGTGCGTGGAGTTTCTCATCGCCGAAAACGGCCAGGTGCTGGAGGCGAAATTTTATCCGGCGGTGATTCATTCGCAGCGGCGCTTCACTTACAAGGAGGCGTTCGCCGTTTTGCAATACCAGCCGGCGGATAAAATCGAGGAGATGTTGCATGACGCGAACGCGCTGGCGCAGCGCATCCGCAAACGGCGTTTTCAAGCCGGTTCGCTGGAACTGGATTTTCCCGAAATGAAAATCCGTCTCGACGCGCACGGCAAAGTGGAGCGCATCGAGAAAATTGAGAACGACATCTCGCACCAGTTGATCGAGGAATACATGCTGCTCGCCAACGAGGCCGTCGCGGGCCGGCTGATGCGGCAGAACATCCCGGCCATTTACCGCGTGCACGAGGAGCCGGACGCGCGGCGGTTGTCGGAATACCGCGAGGAAGTTTTGAGCCATCATGTTCCGTGCAACAACCTGTCGCGGCGCGCGGAAGTGCAAAAGCTGTTGCACAAGCTCGGCACGATTCCCATCGGCGCGGCGCTGAAGATCGGTTTTCTGCGCTCGCTTATGCGCGCGCGTTACGCGGTGGAGTCGCTCGGCCATTACGGCCTGGCCAAGCGCGAATACACGCACTTCACCTCACCCATCCGGCGTTACGCCGATCTGGTGGTCCATCGCGCGCTGTTTCAAGGCGGCCACGGCGCAGCGCATTCGCTCCAGCAAACCGCCGAGCATATTTCCGACACGGAACGCAACTCCGCCGACGCCGAGCGCGACAGCAAGGACGTGAAACTGTATGCGTTCTTGAAGGCGCAACTGCGCTCGCCGAAACCCACGGTGTATCCCGCGCTGGTGACGGATGTGCGCAACTTCGGTTTCTTCGTGGATGTGCCGGGACTGGCGATGAGCGGGCTGGTGCATCTTTCGTTATTGGAAGATGATTTTTATTTGTTCGACGCCGAACGCCATCAACTGGTCGGCCGCCGCAACCGTCACGTCATCAAACTTGGCGACAAACTCCAGGTGCAAGTCACCAAGGTGGACAGCTTCAAAAAACAGGTGGATTTCCGGCTGGCAAGAAACGAGCGCACGGAATCCGCACGCCCGGCCAGAAGCCGCGCGCCGTCACCGAGGCGTCACGGAAACCCCGCCGCGCGCCCGCGCCAGAACTTTCAGGACAACCGCAAAAAACGGCGGTGAAAATTTTTGTTCACGGTGAAACGCCCGGTTCGGCGCAAACGAGGCCGAACTCCTCGCGTTCAATCCAGCCCGCCGCATCCGCCGTGCGGATGAAATAATAATTTCCCCGCGTCCGCAATTTGCGCGCCGCCGTGCCGGCGGGCACGGTCGCGATGGCTTCGGCTTCCCGCGTCGGCGTGAGCCGCAGCGACGCGTTTTTTTTCAGAACAAAACCGATTTCCGTCCGCGTGACGACGCCGACATTGGTGGTCAGGCTGAACAGAAAAACGCAGCAGCCCAGCGCCGCCAGCGCCGGCGGCCAGCCGGATTTTTTGCGACGGAAAACCGGCGGCAACAACACCGCGCCCGCCGCCAGCGACAAACTTGCGCCCGCCATCCAAAACCACGCGTCTGGCGGCAGCCACGTTGACGCGGCCTCGAACCATTTCAATTGCGGCTCGTCCAACTGCGTTACCAGCCGCGCGAATTTCAGATTCGATTCCGCCCGCAAATCAAACGGGTCGAGCCAGTGCGCCTGTTCCCACGCCAGCATCGCCGCGCCCGCGTGCCCGCGGTTCCACTCGGCGAGGCCGAGGTTCACCAGCGTGCCGGACGCCGGTTGCGCCCGCGCCGATTTTTCAAACGCCGCCGCCGCCTCGGGAAAATGCCCGGCGCGATCCAGCTCGAGGCCTTGCGCAAAAAAATCATTCGTGGTCGCGGCGCGAAGAATTCCGGCGGCGAATAGCAGCGCGCTTAAAAAAATGTGGCGGCAAAGCTTCACAATTTTTCCTCCAGTTTTTGCAGCACGGCGTCCACGTCCGGTTTGAACGCGAGCAAATCCGCCGGGGTTTGCGCCGCGCTGGCGAAGCGCGCGTCCGCCGCCGCGAAAATTTTCCGGACGGTTTCGCCGGGCCGCCCGTTCCGCGCCGCGTCGTCCAGTTGCGCCAGCACGTCGGCGCAGACCAGCGCCTGCGGATTCGCGGGATAATGCGGCGCGACGGAAATTTTCAACGCGTCCGCCGCGTGCCGGGCAAACGCCGCCGCGTCGCCGGCGTTCGTGGCTTTTTTCAATTTGTTTTTTTCACGCCGCAACGCGCGCCGCGCCCGCCGGCGGCGCAAAATTTCCGGGTGCGCTTCGAGAAAACGCCGGCGGCGATCCCATTGCCACAGCGCGAGAAATCCGACCGACGGCACAAGTTGCAAAATCACAAACCAGCCGCGTCGTTGCAACGGCTGCAAGCTCGCCGCCGTTTTTCCCGGCGTCGGCGACAGGTCGCTCAAGGCCGTCGGCGCAGCGGAATTTGTTTCGTCGTCCAGCGCGGGTATTTTCACCGGCAGGCCGTCGGCAATCACCGTGACGGGCAGCGGCGGGATGGTCAGGTCCTCATATTTCCCCGTCGCCGGATCAAAAGAACTGAACGGGATCGTGGGCGTCGCGCGCGCCTCGTCGGTCAGCGGGATCAGCGTGAAACCGGTGGCCGGCGGATCGTCCGCGATGATCTGCCAGTCGCGCGAACGCGGCAGAGCGGGCGACACGAAACGCGTGAGGTCGCCCTCGCCGTGAAAAATGGTTTTCAAATGCGCCGGTTCGCCCACGCGCAGCCGGTTGGTGGACAACTGCGGCGGATCGGAATCAAATTTTCCCAGCGCGCCGGTGAAGCCGGGCAGCGCACCGTCGGCGGGCAGCGGACGCACATTTATTTCCACCGGGTCGGAAAGCAGCAGGACATATTTCGGCGGGCCGCCGGGGATGGTCACCTGTCCGCGAATGGAAATCGGTCCGCTGAACTCGTGCCCGGCGGTGAAACCCTGCGCGAAAAATTTTAGCGGCCCCGCCGCGATCGGCGTCACGGTCATTTCGCAGATGAACGCCGGCCTGGACTGGCCGTTGAGGTTGACCGCCTCGATGGACTGGCGCTGCGCCGTTTTGTCGGTCATCAGGCCGTCGCCGACAAGATCAATTTCGCGGAGCGCCTCGATCTCGTTGGCCGGCGAGGCCGGCAGCAGGACGCGCAAGCGGAACGGCTGGCCGAGAAAAAGATTCGCCGCCGAAGTTTGCAGCACTAACTCCCGCGCCGGCGGCGGATTGGAACTGGCCGCGACCACGTCAAGGCTGGCCGCCGGAATTTCCACCAGCGGGCCGGAGGCGTTCACGGTGAAATTCGCAATCGTAAAATGTCCCGCCGCCGTGGGCCGCACTTCGTAAATGAACGACGTGAACACCCGGAAATTATTTCCCAGAAACTGCGTGATCTGGCCGCGCGCGTCCGCGCCGAATTTCAATTCCGCCGGCGCGGAAATTTCCGCCGGCCAGCGGATCGCGGATTCCGTCGCGCTCACCGTCACGCGGTAAAAAGTTTTTTCACCGACGCCCGCCACCGGCGGATCGAACTCCGCCGTGGCCGTCACCGGCGACGTGACATCCGCCGTCGGCTGCGCGACCTGAAGCTGCATGAGCGCGCCCGGCGACATTTGCGGCGGTGCTTGCGCGCTCAAGCTGAATGGCACGAGCAGCAGCGGCAAAAATAATTTTGAAAGGATTTGTCGCATTGCAAAAATCACCAGTTGCGCCCTTTTCGATCTTTCGACGGCGAGCCTTGCTTGTCGCTCATTGACAGGCGGCGGCGGCCATCAAGTGAAAGTCCGTCCAGAATCTGCCCGGCCTGTTCCGGCGAAAGCGGCACCTGCATCTGGTCGCCTTCGCGCGCGCCGTTTTCCTTCTGGCCAGCCAGCGAATCCGGCTGCACCGCGTCTTCATCGTCATCATCGCCTGCCGCGCCGGGCGGCGCATCGGGCGCGGGAATCTGGCCTTTGAGTTTGCCCATCATTTTCCCCAAATCCTGCCGTTGCTTGCCCATCGCGCCCAGCATCGCCTGCATCTGGCGCAAACTGTCCACGAGTTTCGCGATGCCGCGCTCGACAATTTCCGCGTTGCGCGTCGCGTTCGTGTCGGCGGGATTCATTTCGGCGGCGCTCTTGAAATCATCCGCCGCGCGCTGCCACTTCGACAAAGTTTTTCCGTAAGATTCCATCGCGGCTTGAACGGCTTTTTCCGCGTCACGCAATTGGTGCCGCACGCCGCGACCTTCGAGATACGCGGCAACCATTTTTTCCAAATCATTTTGCGCGAGCGCGGATTCGCCGGAGCGCAAAGCATTTTGACCAGCCGCCAATGCCGCGTTGCCCTGCGCCGAAACTTTTTGCGCGTCCGGCCCTTTTTTCAAGAGTTCTGCACCGTCGTCAAAACGCGTGTGACCGAGATTGTAAAGCGCCATTGGCTGCACGCGCTCATCCTGCGCGGCCAGCGCGGATTGAAACATCTGCTCCGCGTCGGCAAATTTTTTGGCGGCAAACAATTTTGTGCCCGCATTGTAAAAATCGCGCGCGGTGACGGGCGTGACGGAATTCGTTTCGTCCGCCGCCAGCGCGCTAAAACCGATCACAAATGCAATCGAGAGCGCGATTATTTTTGATGTCGTAAACAAATTCATGGCGTGGCCTGGAAATTTTTCCGCCGCGTGCCGATGAGCGATTCGCCGACGAGCAGCACGAGCATCGCGGCGATGAACCAATAAAATTGCTCGACGCCGTTTTTCGCGGATTGCCGCAGGCCGCTTGCGCGTTCGAGCGCGTGGATCGCCGGGCGGATTTTCGTCAGGCCTTCGCCGAGCGCGCCAAGCGGATAATAGCTGCCGCCGGTGGCCTCGGCGATTTCGCGTAGCGTCGTTTCGTCAAGCTGGCTGCGGACAATTTCACCTTTTTCATCTCGCAGTAGTTCCGGCTGGCCGGCGGCGTTGACGGTTTGAATTTCTTTTCCCGCCGGCGTGCCGACGCCGATCGTGAAAACCACCACGCCGTTCGTCGCCAGATTTTTCGCGGCAGCGACGCCGGATTTTTCCAAGTCCTCGCCGTCGGTCACGAGCACGATGATTTTACGTTTCGCATTTTTGTCCATCGCACGATCCGCCTCGTTCAATGCGCGGCCGATGTCCGTGCCGGGAATGGGCATGGTTTTTTCGTCCACGGACAAAAGCGTTTCTTCAAACGCATCCACGTCGAATGTCAGCGGACATTGGATGAACGCGCTGCCGGCGAACGTGACGAGGCCGACGCGACCGTGGCTTTGGCGGCGGACAAAATCGAGCATCGCAAATTTCGCGCGCTGCAAACGGCTCGGTAAAACGTCGCTCGTCGTCATGCTCAACGAACAATCCAGACAAAACACCACGTCGTCGCCGAGCCACGCTTTGTCCGTCGCGACGCTGCCCCATTGCGGACGCGCCAGCGCGAGTCCGGCGAAAATAAACGCGAGCAGCAGCAGAATATTTTTGAACCGCCGCAGCGCCGCGCTGTGCGACGCGGTGAGTTGTTGAACAAAATTCGGCGACGCCATGCGCGCCAGTTGTTCGCCCCGTTTTTTTGCCGCGTGAGCGTGCAGCAACGCCAAAAAAATCGGCGCGACCGCCGCCAGCCACAGCCAGCGCGGTTCGGCGAAATGAAAATCGGCAAAGTTCATGGCACGCGGCGAAACCTTGTGTTCGCCAGAATGATTTCCAAAGTTAAAAATCCAAGCGCAGCGAGCAGCGGCCATTCAAACAACGGCTCGTAAGTCGCGAACCGCCGCAGTTTCACCTCGGATTTTTCCAGATGGTCAATCTGGTTGTAAATGTTTTGCAACTCGCGCTGGTTTTTGGCGCGATAAAATTGTCCGCCGGACAGCGCGGCCATTTTGCCAAGCACAGTGTAGTTGGCTGGCTGCAGCAGCAGCGTCGGAATGACATTGCCGTTCGCGTCGAGCCGGAAATTTCCCGTCGCCGGATCAAACGCCGGCATGTTGCACGGCTCCTCGATGCCGATGCCGATGGTGTAAATTTTTGCGCCGAGCGCGGCAGCGAGTTGCGCGGCGGGCAGCGGATCAATCTTGCCCAGATTGTTATCGCCGTCGGTCAGCAAAATCATGATTCGGCTCTTGCTGTTCGGCACGGCCTTCAATCTTTTGGCGGCAACTGCAACAGCATCGCCAATCGCCGTGCCAAGATCCGTGATGATGCCGATGTGCAGCCGCGATAAATTTTCAATGAGCCAGTCGTGATTGAGTGTGAGCGGGCTGGCGAGATACGGCACGCCGGAAAACGCGATGAGGCCGATGCGGTCGTTCGGTCGTTTCGCGATAAAATCCTTTAGCACGCCCGACGCGATGGCGAAGCGCGACAATTTTTCCGCCGGCTTGCCCATGTCAATCGCCTCCATGGACCACGACAAATCCAGCACGAGCATGATGTCAATGCCCGGCGTCTCGGTCTCGACATGATAATTGGCGAGTCGCGGCCCCGCGAGCGCGACGATGCCGAGCGCGACCGCCAGCAGCCGCAGAAAAAATAAAAATCGTCCCGGCGCCGAACGCGCCTTGGCGCCGGCCTCGCGCGCGATGTCTGCGCTGGAAAACGTCAGCGCCGACAGCTTGCCGATTTTTCCGCGCAGCAACGCATAAACCGGCAGCAGGCCGAGCAGCGCCAGCAGCCACGGAAATTGAAATTCAAATTCGCCGGTCATTTCGATTCGGGAAGTTGGTGGGGCGAGGCTCCTGACGAGCCACTGAGTTCGGCTCGCGAGGACGCTCGCCCCACCGAAGCGCGGCGAGCTTCCAAGCGGGAAATAATTTCCAGCGTGCGCGCGGCGGCGTTGAGCGGCGCGGTGGCCGGTGACGTTGAAAATTTCCGCTCGTCGCATTCACGCAGAAAACTGGAAATGGATCCGGCGAGTTCCGCGCCGATTTTTTCGTTGTCCGCGAGCGCCGTGCAAAATTCCGCCGTGGTCATTTCGGCGGCAGGAAAATTAAACGCAGCAATGACGTAGCGGCGCAGGATTTGCGAGACGTCGCTTAAAAGTTTTCCGTCTTCAGGCCGGCCAATCAATTTTGCGAGCGCCTCACGCGCCAAAAATTCCGGCGGCAAAATCACCGCCGGCTTCGGCTGAAATAATTTCCACAAAACCAGCATCGCCAAAATGACGAACGCAAAACCGCCAATGATAAAGAGCGTTCCATGCTGCTCCCAAAATGTCGGCGGCATTTCGCCATAGGCCGGCGCGAGCGCGGGCAGCGCGTTGGTGTCCGCGGCTTTCGCGACGGCAGACGCTAATAAAAATGTTGCGGGAAGAAATTTCATCCGCGCCGCCGGCCACGGCGGATTTCAAAAAACCGTTGCAGCACGGGCGCGAACGGTTCGGTGGTGTTCAGCCGCAGCGTGTCCACGCCGGTGCGGATGAGCGCGCGATCCAGTTCCGCTAGCCGCCCGGCATTGACGCTGGCAAATTTCTCGCGCACGGCGTTGCGCGTCGAATCGAGTTCCAGCAGTTCGCCGGTCTCGGCATCTTCAATGGTCACGAGTCCGGCGTCCGGCAAAATGCTTTCGCGCGGATCGTGCAGGTGCAGGCAGACGACATCGTGCCGCGCATTCGTCAGACCGAGTTCTTGAACGACATCACGAGCGGTTTCATCCTTCGATACGGAGCTGTGAAGAAAATCCGTGAGCAAAAAAACAATCGCGCGCCTATTCAAAACATGATTCATAAAAACCAAGGCGCGCGAAATATCCGTGGCGCGTTTTTTGGGTTTGAACATCAGCATTTCCCGCACGAGCCGCAAAATGTGGCGACGACCTTTGCGCGGCGGGACGAACAATTCCAGTTCATCAGTGAACAGCAGCAGCGCAACCTTGTCGCCGTTTTTGGCGGCGGACATCGCGAGCGTGGCGGCAATTTCGGCGGCGAACTCGCGCTTGGTGCGATTGGCCGAGCCGAAGCTGGACGACGCGGACACGTCCACGGCGAGGACGGCGGTGAGTTCGCGTTCCTCGCGAAAGCGTTTCACGAACGGGCGGCCGAGGCGATGCGTGACGTTCCAGTCAATGTCGCGCACGTCATCGCCGGGGATGTATTCGCGCAACTCCTCGAAGTCCATGCCGCGCCCCTTGAAGCCGCTCAAATACGCGCCGCCCATCGTGTCGTTCACGAGGCGGTTCGTGCGGACTTCGACGCGGCGGACGGATTCGAGCAGTTCGGTGACGGTCATTCTAATTTTCTTTTTTCGCGTTTCAAACTGTGAATGACCTTATTAAACGCTTCTCCCGCTCCATTTTCGTCGTTTTGCACAGCAGCTTCAATATACCAACCGGGAAACTTTTCTTCGGGGAAAAATATAACCGTCTCTTCATCATTGCGTCGAAAACTAAAACCACGACCGTTTAGACCGTGCCATTCGGTAATCGCTTCTTCTTTTGGCATAGTCTTTCTAAATAATGACAAAAGGTATTCAGATTGACCGGGCAATTTTTCAATAGTTAATTCACAAGTGCCCCAAATGCGTTCCACAGCTAGTTCTTCTTTATTTGTTTCGGTGTAATCGCCCCAATCACCAGGCACTACAACACTGAATCCCGCATGACAAACTTTCCGAGGCACATACAGCCGATAAATTGAACACGAACTTACAAAAACAAGTAGAGCAGCCATTCCTGTTAGAAAAGAATAACGGCCAAAACGAAAATGTTGTTTGTAACTCATTATTTCTTTCATGGCCTTTTCGGAATTTGAAAATTTCACGGCACCGGCACCGCGTTGAAAACTTTCTTGATGATCGCGTCCGTCGTCACGGCCTGCGCCTCGGCTTCGTAGGTCAGGATGATGCGGTGGCGCAGCACGTCGGGGCCGATTTCAATTGAGCAGTTTGTTGTAGTTTTCATGTGTGCCAATCCAGACCCATTCATAGCCGCCACTGATTTTGTGGCCCAAGGCGCGGTAGTGGTCGCCCACGCGGATGGAAAAGCGTTCATCTTGACCGGCCAGTTTCTTGAAATCGAGCGAAGGATGACGCGGGTTGTCGCGCCAGAGCCGGTAATTTTTCACGGCCAGCTTTTGAATGTTTTCAGGCAGCTCCTGATACAGCTTCCAAAACCGGCGCGTGGCGCGGGAGGTCATTTCTTGTCGGAAGGCCAGTCATGAAGTGAACCGGCCTGACGTTCGGCGGCGGCTTCGTCGAAAAGAAAATCCAGCTTGCCCACCGTGGCGTCACTGTCCATCTGCCGTTTCCAAAGCTCGTGGTAACGTGCGCTGACCCACGATGCCAGCCGGTCAAAGTCGGACGGCGCAAGCTGCTCGGCCGCTTGTTCGATTTCTTCTACCGTAGTCATGGTGGAACTTTAGTTGATTTATTTCACCGATTCAAGCGCGGGCTTCACGGCACCGGCACCGCGTTAAAAACTTTCTTGATGATCGCATCCGTCGTCACCGCCTGCGCCTCGGCTTCGTAGGTCAGGATGATGCGGTGGCGCAGCACGTCGGGGCCGATGCTTTTCACGTCCTCGGGAATCACATAATCGCGGCCTTGCAGCAGCGCCCACGCCTTGGCGGCGAGCGTCAGAAAAATCGTCGCGCGCGGCGACGCGCCGAACTGGATGAAATGTTTCACGTCCAATTTAAAATCCTGCGGCTTGCGCGTGGCGAAAACAATTTTCACGATGTAATCGCGGATCTTGTCGTCCACATGGATTTGGTCCACGAGTTTGCGCGTCGCGAGGATTTCGTCGAGCGAGACGACAGGTTTCACCGGCTGTTCCGGGCTGGTGAACGCCATGCGGTCGAGAATTTTCCGCTCTTCCGTTTCGTTCGGATAATCGAGAATCACTTTGAACATGAAGCGATCCACCTGCGCTTCGGGCAATGGATATGTGCCTTCCTGGTCAATCGGATTTTCCGTGGCGAGCACGAGGAACGGCGACGGCAGCTTCATCGTTTCGCCGCCGAGCGTGACTTGGCGTTCCTGCATGGCTTCGAGCAAAGCGGATTGAACTTTTGCGGGAGCACGATTGATTTCGTCTGCCAAAACGAAGTTCGCAAAAATCGGCCCGCGCGTGACGTGGTATTTGGAATCCTGGGGATTGTAAATCAACGTGCCGAGAATGTCGGCGGGCAGCAAATCGGGCGTGAACTGGATGCGATTGAATTTCGCCTGCACTGCCGTCGCGAGCGTGCGAACGGAAAGTGTTTTTGCCAAACCGGGAACGCCTTCTAGCAAAACGTGTCCGTTGGCAAGCAGGCCGACGAGCAGGCGGTCCACGAGTTGTTCCTGGCCGACGATGACGTGGGCGATTTCGGCGCGCAATTTTTTAATCCACTCAGATGTCTGCGCGACTTGCTCTGGCAACGATGTGTTCATGTGGCCGTGAATCTAGTGCGCGTTTCCCGGCGACTCAAGCGCGGGCTTGCGAAATCCTTGCCCGGAATTTTTGCCGCGTCCAAACCGCCGGTCAAAACGTGAATTGAAAGTTGACGGTGAACGTGCGCTGGCGTGGCAGTTCGGCGTAGAGGTTGAGCGGGTTCAAGTGGTAATCGCTGCCGTTCAAGTCCAGCACGCCGAGTTGCACCTGCGTGCGGCGATGCCAGAACCGGCAGCCGCAAAACAAATTGACCTGCCACAAATCGTCGCCCGGCAGCGCGGGGTTGTAGCCGTCGTTGCTTTGCGAATACCAGGAACTTTCGGCGCGGGCGAACAGGCCGGAGGGATGGTTGAAGACGGCGAACATCGTGAACTGGTCGAGCGTGGCGGTGTTCTCCGTGTGGCTGGCGCTGGAGACGGACGCGGGGATTTCCGGAAAACTCGTCGTCAGATCCGCCTGGCTCAACTCGTAGCGCATCCCCAGCGACCAGCAGTCGGCCACGAGCTGGTTGGCCGTGAGGATGAGATTTTTTTCCGTGTAATCCAGTTCCCGCAACGTGCCGGCGGGCGCATAGCTTGGCGGAATGAAGGGTGGCAGCAAGTCCACCACGCCGACGGTCTGGTTCACCGTTGAATCCAAAATCTGGCCTTCAATCGCCAGATAAGTGCCGGTCTTAAAATTTTGTTCGAGCGCGAGGCCGAACGTCTCCATTTTTTCCCCGGCAGCCGGACCGGCGACCGATTCCGGGATGAGCGCGCCAAACGACTGGTTGAACCCCGCGACCTGGCTTGGCTCCAGCCGCGCGTTTTGATCAAGGCTCACGCCGCCAAGCGAACGCGTGTAGGCGAACCGCACGGTCGTGTCGCGCTTCGGCGTCCAGGTGAAACCCGCTTTCGGGGAAATTTGGTCTTGCGATTGTTCGCCGCCGGAAACGGGTGCGGCAGTGTAGTTGGCCGGCGACTTCAAATATTCGTAGCTCAACCCGGCTTCAAGTTGCAGCGGTTCCACCACCTGCCAGTAACCGTAGCCGTAACCCGTCCAGCGCGCGAACTCCGGCGAAACATCCTGCCGCACGGGCGACGTGGCAAACGCCAGCAACGTCGTCTGCGTCAGGCTCGCCAGTTGCGTGGGCGTGGACGGGCCGAGCGCGGCCTGCGTGTCAAACGTGCCGAACTGCGCGCGGCTGCCAAACACCAAGCCGTAATTTTCCTTCTGCCAGATTTGCTGGCCTTCGGCGGAATAAATTTCCAGCGCGCTGCGATAGGAATACGCCGCCGCCGGCAGTGCCGGCGTGGGCACGGCGATGACGCCGCCACCGCCGCCCGCCAGCAACAAAACCGGTTCGTCGGCGGACGTCGCGTTCAGCGTGTCGTCAAACCGGCCGGCCACCGCGAGCGTTTCCACGCCTGGCGACCATTCGTGGCGATAGCCGAGCAGCAGCAGCGGCGCCTGCGTCTCGTCCGTGCGCAAACTCAAGTCCGCGCTTTGCGGATTATAAAATTCGTTCAAGTCACCCGCCGAGGCGTCGTAATAAACCGCCTGCAAATAAACCGAGTCGCGCGGCGTGAAGTCCCATTTCAACTGCGTCGAAACCGTGAGTTGTTCCTGCGCGTTGTTGGGCTGCCAGCCGTTGGCCGAACCGTAGAACGTGTCCACTGCGTAGCCGAAATTTCCGAAGTTTCCGAATTGCGAACCGGCTTGCGTCCAGTCGCCACGAGTGGAATAGCCGGTGCTGGACGCGACGCCAAAATCGTCCGGCTGAAACAGTCTGGCATATTCCCGGCGCGGCGCGGTTTGCGACAACGTGCCCGCGCCCGCCGAGGCCAGCAGGTTCGCCAGCAAAAATTCGCTCGACCACGCCGTCGCGACCCGCGGGTCAATTTGATCCGGGTCGTGCAGCGGGTTGTAGCTGTCGGCCAGAAAAAGATGGGCCGAATAATTCGCGTAATCGTAATTCACCGCGCGCGTGGCTTCGCGCACGCTCACGGCATCCATCCCGGCGTCATGGTAAATGCCCGCCAGATTCGCGCCGCGCAACGCCGCAGCCTCGTCCAGCGGCAAGTCCGGGCGGCAAACCGAACGATGGCCGTTCAGCGCCCCGGAATTTTTCAAATCACGCACCGCCGCGTTGACCTGGTTCGCTTCCTGATGCCACAACGCGGAATAAAGCAGGCTCGTCGGGTCATTCGTGTCGAACTGCCGCGCCAGCTCCGGCGGCCCGGTCACGGCGGCGTTCGGCGTTTGCGCCCCCGCGATCAGGGCGGGCAGGCAGACCAAGGCGAACAAGCTGAAACACGCCGCTGTCCGCCGGATTTGGTTTATGAAAAAATACCCGCAATGACGCACGCCTGACAGTAGCCGAACTCACGGACGCAATTCCAGCAAAATGCGGAACCGCCTCATTTCGAATTTCCGGCAACCGGCGCGGAAAAATTATTTCCGCAGCAAACCCGCAAACGCGCAGCGACCACGGCGGAAAAATTATTTCTTTAATTTTACCGCGAATTCCGCCACGCGTTTGCCGAGAATTTCGCCGGTCTGTTTATCCGCCGCGTTGGGCGCGACATCCACCGGCTCCTGGCCGGCCTGGCCCATCACGCCGCTGTAGCTGCTCAAGCGGTTGATGCCGGTCGCGGGATTCGGCAGTTCGGTCAGGCCGATCCAGACCATCCCTAACTGCATCGCCAACGTGAAAAAATAATGCAGTGTGCTCAGCTTGTCGCCGCTCGGCCCGCTCGAAACGGTGAAACCTGCCGAAATTTTATCCTTCCATGCGCTCGAATACCATTTCCCGCCGCACGAGTCGGCGAACGCCTTGAACTGCGCCGCCGGCCCGCCCATGTAAGTCGCGCTGCCGAAGATGATCGCGTCGCTCGCGTCGAGCTGCGCGAACACCACATCGTTGGCGTAACGGCCCTTGGTGATGTCGTCGCCGCTGATGGCAATGAGATTTGTTTTCACACCCGCGACGGACGCTGCGCCCTTGGTGACGGCCTCGGCCAGTTTGGTCGTGTGACCGGTGCCAGAAAAATAAATGATAGATACGGTTGGCATAATTTTATTTTGGTTTATTGGTTCGGTTCAGGCAAAAGCAGAAGCGATGTTTCTGCCGCGCAATTTCTAACACACTTTCTTCACTCCTGCCAACCGGCGCTTTGTGAAATTTTTGTGTCAGGGTTTTAGAACCGTTTCCGCGCGCAGCACCGTCGCGACGCGCGTGCCGAGCAGTTCGATGGCGTGCATCAGTTTCGCGTGCGGCAGCGCGGCCACGTCCATCTGAAAACTGATGCGCGCAATGCCGCCGAGCGACTCGCTGTGCGCGAGAATTTTTTCCGCGACTTCTTCGGGACCGCCCACGAGCAGCGCGCCGCGCGGACTGCGCGCCGCCTCAAAATGCGCGCGCGTCACCGGCGGCCAGCCGCGCTCCTTGCCGATGTCCGTGAAACTGCGCGCGTAGCCGGGAAAAAATTCATCGCTGGCAATTTTCGTGGTGTCCGCGACATAGCCCAGCGCGTGAACGCCGACTTTTAATTGTTCGGGCGAATAGCCGGCGCGCTTACCCATCTCGCGATATAAATCCACGAGCGGACGAAAGCGATGCGTCTCGCCGCCGATGATCGCGACCATCAACGGCAAACCCAGCGCGCCCGCGCGCGCAAAAGATTCCGGCGTGCCGCCCACGCCGAGCCAGATCGGAATCGGATTTTGCAACGGACGCGGATACACGCCCTGGCCCGTGAGCGGCGCGCGATGTTTGCCGGACCAGTGGACAAATTCGTTTTCGCGAATGTTGAGAAGCAAATCGAGTTTCTCGGCAAACAGCGAGTCGTAATCTTTCAGCGCGAGGCCGAACAGCGGAAACGATTCCGTGAACGAGCCGCGCCCGACGACCATTTCCGCGCGACCTTGCGAGAGCAGATCCAGCGTCGCGAAATTTTGAAACACGCGCACCGGATCCGCCGCGCTCAAAACTGTGACCGCGCTCGTGAGCCGGATGCGTTTCGTCCGCGCCGCTGCTGCTGCGAGAATCACGGCGGGCGCGGAGTCGAGAAATTCTCGGCGATGATGTTCGCCCACGCCGAACACATCCAGCCCAACTTGTTCGGCTTGCGCTATGCGCTCGATTAACTGCCGCAGACTTTCGGAGCCGGTGATGTTGCGGTCTGTGCCCGCAAAATTCGCCGCGAAGCTGTCTATGCCGAGCTGCATAAATTTTACTTCCTCAATAATCCGGCAAAAGCACTTTTGTTCCGCCATAGCAAAAACAGTGCGAGCACGACGAGCACCAAGGCCAGCGGCAGGCCGGACGGATCGAGAAACGTGTGAAAGAACAAAATGTTCACGATGACCGGACCGACGAGCGTGAGGCCAAGCGGCGTGAAACGTCCGCTCAACAAAATCAGTCCGCCGGAAATCTCAAAGCATTTCACGGCGTAAAGATAATGGCTGACGAATAGCGCCTTCATAAAATCCCCGGCCAGTTCGCCCTTCGGCGGCGGCATGGGAATGAAGTTAAAGAACGCGTTGAGTCCGAACACGACGAAGATGAGTCCGAGCAGCGTGCGGGCGATGATGGTGGCGATTTTCATTTTTTTGTTTTTGGTTTCGAGGTTTTTATTTTTTACACGGAGATGAAAACTTGTTCTTTCGGAAAACGCACTTTGGGCGCGCTCGCATATTTGTCCGTCGGCAGGCGATAACCGACCGTGGCGATCACCGCTGAAGCGAGTCCTTTTGCTTTCAGGCCAAGAATCTCGTCGTATTGCGCGCGGTCAAAGCCTTCCATCGGGCAGGCGTCAATTTCCAATAGCGCGGCGCTCGTGAGAAAATTTCCCAGCGCGATGTAAACCTGATTGCGCGCCCATGCGTTGCGCGCGGCTTCGTCCTGCGCCTTGACGATCCCGCCTACCAACATTCCGCGCAATGGTGCCAATGCTTCAATCGGCGCGCCTTGCACTTTCGCCACATTTTTTAAATGCGCATCCACGTCCGCCTCGCTGAAATTATTTTTGGACGCGAACACCACGAGATGCGACGCGGCGCTGACTTGCGGCTGACCATAAGTTGCCGGCAACAATTTTGCACGCACCGCCGGATCGGTCACGACGATGAATTTCCACGGTTGCAATCCGCCGCTAGACGCCGTCAGCAAAAGGGCTTCTTCCAGCGCAGCCCAATCCGGGGCGCTGATTTTTCGGGTGGGATCAAATTGTTTCGTGGCGTAACGCCAGTTCAGTTGCGCGAGCAGTTGGGTGGAAGTGATGGCACTCATAGTTTTTATTTTATCAGTTTTGGTTTCTCGTTCCGCAATGGGGTGAATCCCGCATCGCGGAACGCATTTGATTTCTTTGTTTTTCAGTTCAGATCGAACAGCAAAACCTGCGACGGTTTCGCGGCGGAAATCTTCAGCACGTTTTCGTCGCTCACGCCGATGGCGTCGCCGCCGGTGAGCGTGGTGCCGTTGACGGACACTTCCCCCTCGACGACGTGAACCCACGCGTGGCGTTTCGCCGCGAGCGGATATTCCACCGCCTGTCCGTCGTCCAATTTAGCGAACGACAACTCCGCGTCCTGATGGATCGCAATTGAACCATCGCGCCCGCTCTTGCTCGCGACGAGGTTCAATTTCCCCGTCGGCGCGGTCGCGAAATTTTTTTCCGCATAACGCGGCTTCACGCCTTTCGCGTCCGGCTGAATCCAGATTTGCAACAGGCGCAGCGGCTCGGTCTTCGACGGATTGAATTCGCTATGCTGCACGCCGGTGCCGGCGGCCATGTATTGAAATTCGCCCGCGCGGATGACGCGGCCGTTGCCCATCGAATCCTTGTGCTCAATCGCACCGCTCAAGACGTAGCTGATGATTTCCATGTCGCGATGCGGATGCGTGCCGAAGCCCATGCCGGGCATCACCAGATCGTCGTTGATGACGCGCAGGCTGCGATAACCCATCCACTGCGGATCATAATAATCCGCGAAGCTGAAAGTGTGATAACTGTCCAGCCAGCCATGATTGGCGTGGCCCCGTTCATTTGATTTACGAATCATTTTCATGTGACCACTATGCGCGCGGTTTTCCGTTTGCGGAAATACCATGTTTCTTGCCTGACAATAACTTTTAGGTATGGTGTCCGTCCAGATTGGTGCTGGAAAGGAGTCCAATCGTGAATAGTATAATCCCCACAAAGCCACCTGTTTTCTTGCCACTTCGCCCCAAAACGCTTATCAGCTTGTGGGATATGATTAGCTTTTTTGAAGCTGAAGCGCAAAGGTCGGTTTCTAGTTTAGAAACTGCGTTGAAAGAAGTTGGCTCTATCAAAAATAAAAATGCAGGCGAAATTACGGTCGTGGTGTCCTAGTTTGTTGCTGGGGCAAATTCTTTGTAAATGAGAAATGAATTTATTTGGCAGATGGGGGTGCTGGAATTGGCGGTGCTGCCGCTGGTGGCTTTAAGTTAAATTCCTTCAAATGATTTTCTGCATTTGTCACCGCTTCTTTATGTAAGTCAATTTCCGCTTCTGGTAATTCCCTGCAAACTGGTTTGGAATCTTTCATTTCTAATACTGTAATCTGTTTTGGTTCGGCAATTCCTCCCGGACTGGTTTTAATCGCTTGGTCAAGCGTCCACCATGTGGCGAATATGCCTTCCGCCAAATTCGGTTGGCGGTTTGGCCAAAAAATTCGCCTTAAAAATGCAAGGAACGGATCAGCACAATACTGCCCGCTTCCAATCGCCACAAATCATAATACCACTAGAGCAAATATCCAATGGGGTGTTTCCCTGCCGTTTCCAGCACCAATCTGGACGGACACCATACTTTTAGGTATGCTCGCTGGCAGAAATGGATTTGAACGATTTTCTTGGCCCGAAGCCTGTCGTAATTGAACTGCAAGCCGAAAACCGCTGGCAGGCAATTGATGAATTAATCGGTGCTCTCGTGGCGCAAGGTAAAATCAAGTCCGAAGACCGAAAAGTAATTACAGATGCCGTAATAAAACGTGAATCTGCGATGAGCACAGGAATCGGCTTTGGAATCGGAATACCTCACGCTTCAACTAATTTAGTTTCTGAAGTCATCGGAGCTATCGGACGTTCGCGCAACGGAGTTCAATTCGAGGCATTGGATGGCAAGTCCGTCCGCCTAGTGATGTTGTTTCTAGTTCCACAGGGACAATTCCAAAAGCATCAACACACGCTGGCCAATTTGGCCAAGCTGCTGCATAACCATGATTTCAGGGACGGGTTGGGGTTATAGATTTTTCAAGTATGGAATTACGCCATCTCCGTTACTTCGTCGCCGTTGCCGAGGAGGAAAATGTCTCGCGCGCGGCGCTGAAATTGCACGTCTCACAGCCGGGCTTGAGCCGGCAGATCCGCGACCTCGAAGACGAAATCGGTTTTCAACTGTTTGAACGCAGCGCTAAATCACTGAAGCTGACGGCGGCGGGAAAAACTTTTTTGGCGGAAGCCAAAGCTGTTTTGCTCCGCGCGGATGACGCGGTGAAAAAAGCCCGTGCCGTCGCGCGCGATGGCGGCGGCGAAATCCACGTTGGCTACGCGCCGTCGCTCACGGTGCAAATTTTGCCGCCGATGTTGCGCGCGTTTCAGGGCGAGTTTCCGCAGGTGCGCGTGACGCTGCATGATTTGTCCTCGGAAGAAATGCTCGCGCAACTGGGCGGAAAAAAATTGCACGTCGCGCTCACCGCGCGCCCGCCGGAAAAAGTATTGCGCAATTTTTCCTTCGTCGAATTCGCGCGCTACGCGATCTGCGTGGCGGTGTCGCCGCTGCATCCGCTGGCCAAGTCGCGCACGCTGACGTTGCCGCAAGTCGCGCGCGAACCGCTCATCGGCCTGACGCGCAAGAATTATCCCGAAGCCTACGGCCAGGTGGTCAAGCTGTTCGCCGCCATTGGTCATAAACCGCGTTTTGCCGAGGAGCATGAAGACGGCAGCAGCATCATCGCCGCCGTCGAGGCCGGACGCGGCATCGCGCTCGTCCCAAGCAGCCTAGCGTGCATCGTCGGGGCGCGGGTGAAATTGATTCCGTTGAAGCCCGCGCTGCCGCCGATTCCGGTCGGCGCGTTGTGGCGCAGGGAATTTGAAACGGAACAATTGAAGAAATTCATCGCGGCGGCGAAAAAATAGATTGCTGCGGCGCTTCGGCTGACCGCCGTATTTATTCTGGAAATTAAAATGCGGCTCTCGCCGGGCAGCCGCTACGGGTCAAGGTGATACTGCCGCTGCATGTAAAGTTCATCGGCCACCTGGAAAATGGCCTCCGCGTTTTTTTCCAGTTCCAAATCTTCCGGCGATGGTTGCGGCGTGAGTTGCAAATTTATTTCATGCGGATTGCCGGCATAAAATTCCACTTTTTTTTGCAAACCCAAAACGACCATCCGGTTTTGCGCGAACATGCCGATGTCGCGGTTGTGGTTCAGCAGCGCGTGCAACGTTTCCGGCGGATCGTTCAGCAGGTCGCGCCCGAAAAACAACGTTTCATACGGCCGGCCAATCAATCCGAGAATCGTCGGCGGCAGGTCGAGCGAACAACCGAGCGCGTGGACGCGCTGCGGCTGCGGCACGACCGCCGGGCCGAGCATCACAATCGGAATTTCGTAGGAAAAAATCGGCACGGCCTGGCTGCCATAAACCCGCGCGCCGTGGTCGGCGATGACCACAAAAATCGTGTTCGTCCAGAACGCCTCCTGCTTCGCCATTTTGAAAAATTGTCCGAGGCACCAGTCGGTGTATTTGACGACGTTTTCGCGCGAGCCGTTCGGGTCTTCGGGAATCCGGCCTTTCGGATAAGTGTAGGGCTTGTGGTTCGACACGGACAAAATCGTCGCGAAAAACGGCCGGTTTGTCTGGCTCAACGCGCGGAATTGTTCAATCGCGCCCTTGTATAAATCTTCGTCCGCCACGCCCCACACATTTGCGAACGACGGGTTCGGAAAATCTTTTTCGTCCACGATGCGGTCGTAACCGTTGGCGTCGAGGAACGGTTTCATGTTGTCAAACATCGCGTGGCCGCCGTAAAGAAACATCGTGCCGTAGCCGTCGCGCTTGAGCACGCGCGCGAGGGTCTCGACGTTTTCCGAACGGTCGCGGTGCACGATGGCGTCGCCGGGCAGCGGCGGGAACGACGCCAGCGCGCCCTCCATCCCGCGCACCGTGCGGTTGCCGGAGGCGTAAATGTTGTCGAACAGCAAACCTTCGTTCACCGCGAGGGCGTCCATTCGCGGCGTCAGCGTTTCGCCCTTGCGACCGAGGCTGCCCCAAAATTCCGAGCCGAGGCTTTCTTCGAGCAGGATGACGACGTTCAATTTTGGCCGCGACGCGTCGCCGGAAATTTTCCGCGTGATGTCGTCCGCGCCGCCGGTGAACGTCGCGTTCGTGGACCAAAGCATTTTGCGCACGCGCGCGTAGGCTTCCTCGCGCGGCAGCGTTTTGTAAAACGTCGGGTAATCCAGGTTGCGCGTCCACGCGGCGGCGAAAAAGGAGACTGATCCGTTGTTGGCGATTTCATTGAGCGTGCGGTCGTCGCTGACCTGCGGCGGATTCAAATTGATCGTCCGGCTCAAGCCAAAAAATAAAATCAGCGCGCCGGCGAACCACAAAAATCTGGTTCCGACCCAGACCGGCTGCGTCCACATCGTTTTGCACAGCCGACCGGCGAGCCACATCCACAGCGCGCCGAGCAGCACGCAGCCGCCCACGACGGCGGGCACGGGATACGCGTCCCAGATGTTGATGAACACTTCGCGCGGATAGACCAAGTAGTCCACCGCCACGGGATTGAAGCGCGACTTGAATTCGTCGAAGAAGAAAAATTCCGCCGCCAGGAAAAAAACTTGCACCGCCCAGAGCAGCGTCATGGAAAACCGGAGCCACAATCGGTGGACGAGCGACGCGAACGGCCGGTTGCCGATGACGAAACACCACGCCAGCGGCGGCAGCATGAACCACAGCGCGGCGATGACATCGCGGTAAAATCCGGCGGCAAAGGCGAGCAGCACGTTCCACGGCAGGACGCGCGCGGTTTCAAATTTGAAAAACAGCGCGGCGCGCAAAACCGTGAAGGCGGCGAGCAGCGAAAAAAAACAGAACGCAAGGAACGCGTAGCGCGAGCGCGGCGGTTTCTGGAAACGCGATGCAGGGCGGTGGTTCATGAATTTGGGATTCGGACGGGCGGAGTCTAGCGGCGTTCGGAATTTTGGCCAAGCGGGTTTTCGGCGCGCGGTTCGGATTTGACAGCGCGCTTTTTGTGCGCAAAATGTCCCTCCGTTTTCCGGTGGCCAGCGTAGCTCAGTTGGTTAGAGCGTGGGACTCATAAGCCCGAGGTCAGTGGTTCGATTCCACTCGCTGGCACCATAAATACAAGCAAAATCGAAGGTGAACCGGATTCTTGCACAGAATTTGCACAGAATCCCGCCCGAACCGCTGACCGTCGCGTGAGATTCCCCGTCACCATACGGCACCGCACCAGCAAGGCGAAAATTTACGCGCCTGCGGGAAAGTTCGCTTATTACCGCGTCGCCTACACCGCCGCCGGCAAGCGGAAGATGCAGACGTTCGCCGCCTATTCCGACGCCAAGACCGCCGCCGAGCGCATTGTGCGCGACATGGCGAACGGTTCACAAGCCGCCGCCTTTAACGCCAGCCAATCCCGCGACGCCCTTGCCGCGCTTGAACGTCTCAACACCCTGTATCAAACCACCGGGCGCAAGTTCACGCTGCTGGGCGCGGTTTCCGAATTTGCCGACAACATTGCCAAGCTGCCCGGCTCCTACTCAATGGGCGAAGCCGTGGACGGTTTCATGCGCACCGTGGTCAGCGTGAAGCGCAGAGACATCACGGAAGCCGTCGAGGAATTTATCGCCGGACGCCAGCACAAGACCAAAGCCAAAGACGGCAAACGGGCGCAACTGTCGGAAACCTACGCCGTGCATGTCAATTCATGGCTGCGCGAATTTGCCCACACGTTCCCCGGAACGGCGGTTTGCGATTTGAGCAAGGAACACCTGACCGCCTACGCCAAGACGTTCAAAGAATTCACGCCCAAAACGAGAAACCACCGCCGCGCCACGGTGAAAATGTTCCTGAAATGGTGCGCCCGGCAAGATTATCTGCCCGTCAATCATCGCCTGTTGGAAGCCGATTGTCTGGCGATTGAAATTGCGGACGCGGCGGAAGCCGATTTTTTCCGCCCGGCTGAATTGCAGACGCTTTTGGGCAATGCCAGCGCGGAATTGCGCCCGGTGATCGCCATTGCCGGGCTTGCCGGATTGCGCGGCGAAGAAATCATGCGGCTGGATTGGGCGGACGTGTGGCGCGTCGAGGGACACATTGAAGTTACCGCCCGCAATGCCAAGACCCGCCAGCGTCGCCTTGTGGCAACCTGCCCTGCCCTTGCCGCATGGCTTGAACCATTCCGCACACTGACTGCCGGCAAAGTTTATCCGGCGGGCGTCCATGCGTTCCAACACACTTATTTGAAACTGCGGAAGTCCCTGAAAATTCCTGACCGCCTCAACGGATTGCGGCACGCCTTTTGCACCTACCATTTCGCGCTGCACTCAAATGAAAATTTGACCGCCGCGCAAGCGGGCAATTCCCCGGCCATGATTCACGCGCATTACAAGGGACTCGCCACCAAAGCCGACGCGGAAAAATGGTTCAACGTGAATCCGCCGGAAGCGGCAAAGAACGTGGTTCCGTTGCGAGAGGCCAAACTATGAGCGCACCCCAAACAATCAAAGCCGAATGTCCATTCTGCGGCCAGCGCATCGAGGTGACAGCCGAAATTGCAACGGACTGGATCACCTGCCCGAACGAAGCTTGTGGCAGAAGCTTCCCGCCAATCGCCAAAAAGCCCGGCGCACCGCCGCGCGAATTTGTGAATCCGCCCGCGAATCCAACAACTTCTAAACCGCCGTCCGCCAAACTACAGCCTTCAAAACCGTATAGCGCGGTGCTGTTGGACATTGGCGCGGTGCTTTTGCTGGGTGTCGGCTGCGTCATGGTTGCGGACGGCTGCAACGCAGCGGCTTCAGAGCAACATCCTGAAGCCGGAGCCATCCGGCAAATTACCGCAACCGTCGAGGCCGGGCTTGGCGTTGTGGTTATCTCGTTAAGCCTGATTCTCGCCGCGCTGGTGCGCATTATCCGCAAACCGTGACGTGATGAATTTTTCCGAATCACAACCAAGCGGCGAAGGCATCTACATTAAACGGAGGATCAAAGACGTGCGCTTTGGAAGATTCGCGGTCAATGGCGAATTGTCTCATATCCGAAACAGTTTTTATGAAATACCCCGCTCGCCCGAAATGGTGTCACAACATCAGCCGCCGTGCGTCGTCGAAATTTTTCGCGGCGAGGGTGCTAATAAAATTTCCGTCAATCGGGCGATTCTGACAACTTTTCAAATTGACCGAGGGATTTGGGCTTACCCTGAACTCGTGAGTCGCGAAGATTTTTTTTTCAGTTGCAAAGAACTTGTCAAACTCAACCCCGGCGAATTCGCGGAAATAGCCGCCGATAGGCAAAAACTCCACAGGGTAAGC
>Ga0302320_10001152_pt1 | contig 63489 bp, 62 predicted proteins | sample Bog_T0_3_FD_202130 | JGI IMG/M metagenome (GOLD analysis project Ga0302320, IMG submission 202130) | Peat permafrost microbial communities from Stordalen Mire near Abisko, Sweden - Bog_T0_3 | ecosystem: Environmental > Terrestrial > Soil > Wetlands > Peat | place: Sweden: Abisko, Stordalen Mire...
ACCTTGCCGCCGTCAAGCGTAAGGACCCGGCGTCCGGACATGAGGGTGCAGCCGCAGTCACACTCGACGACATCAGGCGGTTTCGTCAGCTCGGCAGTCTTTGTCCCGGCCATCCGGAATACCGTCTAACCGCGGGTGTGGAGACCACCACCGGGCCGTTGGGCCAGGGCTGCGCCACCAGCGTCGGCATGGCGATCGCCGAACGCTGGCTGGCCAATCATCTCAATCCTGCCGACGGCGAGATCATCGACTACGACATCTACACCTTCTGCGGCGATGGCGACATGATGGAGGGAATCACCAGCGAAGCCGCCTCGCTCGCCGCCCATTTGATGTTGGGCCATCTGTGCTGGATCTATGACAGCAACCGGATCACCATTGAGGGACATACCGATCTCGCCCTCAGCGAGGATGTCGCCGCCCGTTTTCTGGGCTATGGCTGGAATGTGCTGACGGTCGGCGACGCCAACGACCTCGATCGCCTGGGCGAGGCCTTTGCGGAATTCCGCGCCACCCGCAAGACACCCACCCTGATTGTCGTCAACAGCCATATCGGCTACGGCGCACCGCACAAGCATGACACCAGCGCAGCCCATGGCGAGGCGCTCGGGGTCGAAGAAGTGCGCCTGACCAAACGCGCCTACGGCTGGCCAGAAGACAGCGAATTTCTGGTGCCCGACGGAGTCTATCAGCATTTCAGCGCCGGCATCGGCCGGCGCGGCCACCGCCTCCGCATCGCCTGGCAGGAGCGGCTTGCGGCCTGCCGTGCCCGGGATCCGGCACTCGCCTTGTTCCTCGATCAGATGCGTCATGGCGCCGCGCCGTCTGGCTGGGATGCTAGTCTCGCGCTATTTCCGACCGACGCCAAGGGCATCGCCAGCCGCGATGCCTCGGCCAAGTTGCTGAACCAAATCGCTCCGCATTACCACTGGCTGATCGGCGGCGCGGCAGATCTGGCGCCTTCGACCAAGACCCGCCTGACCTTCGCCGACGCCGGCGATTTCGAGGCCCAACATTATGGTGGGCGCAATCTGCATTTCGGCATTCGCGAACACGCCATGGGCGCCATAGGCAATGGACTGGCGCTGTCCGGACTTCGTCCGTTCTGTGCCACCTTCCTGATCTTTTCCGACTATATGAAGGCTGCGATCCGCCTCAGTGCCCTGATGCAACTGCCTGTTATCTATATCTTCACCCACGATTCGATCGGCGTTGGCGAGGATGGCCCGACCCACCAGCCGGTCGAGCAGTTGGTGGCGCTGCGCTCCATCCCCGACCTGATCACGTTGCGGCCGGCCGACGCCAACGAAGTCACCGAGGCCTGGCGTGTGATAATCGCCCTTACCGATCGGCCGGCCTGCCTGGTGTTGAGTCGCCAGGCACTGCCGACGTTCGATCGGACGCGGTTTGCCGCCGCCGACGGCCTGGCGCGCGGTGCCTATGTCATGGCGGATACAAAGGACGGAACGGCGAGTGTCATCCTGATCGGCACCGGCAGCGAGCTGTCGCTGTGCGCCGAAGCCTACCGGCTGTTGGAGGCCGAAGGCATAAAGGCGCGGCTGGTCAGCATGCCGTCTTGGGAATTGTTCGAGCAGCAGACAGTTTCCTATCGTGACAGCGTGCTGTCGCCCGGCATTACGGCACGGGTATCGGTCGAAGCCGGCGCGGTGATCGGCTGGGACCGCTATGTCGGCCCCGGTGGTTGCCGGATCGGCATGCACGGCTTCGGTGCGTCGGCGCCGATCAAGGATCTGCTGCAAAAATTCGGTTTCACGCCGGCCGCCGTAGTCGCCGCGGCAAAGCGTCAGATCGCCGCGGCACGGCCAAGCAACGGCGACATAAGGCGGTGACTATCACGCCGGCCGACCCCTGCGTCATGGTGATTTTCGGCGCCACCGGCGATCTCACTTTGCGCCTGGTGATGCCGGCGCTCTACAATTTGGCGCGAACAAAAGTGCTGCCGGAAAATTTCGCCCTGATCGGCATCGCCCGCGCCGAGCAGGCCACCGAGGCCTGGCGCGCATCGCTGCATGACCGACTGCAAAGCTTCGTCGGCAACCCCGCCGCGTCGTTCAACATCGAGTCGATCGACCAGCCTGCCTGGGATTGGCTGGCCGGGCGCATGCGCTATATCGCCGGCGATCTGACCCAGCCCGAGCTCTATGGCCGATTGGGTGCGGCGCTGACCGAGACCGACGCGGCTCGGCACTGCGCCGGTAACGTACTCTATTACCTCGCCGTCGAAGACCGGCTGTTCGACGCCGTGGTGGAGCAGCTCGGCGCGGCCGGCCTCACGCTGCAAAAGCCGGCACCCGACGGGGCGCTGTCAGCTTGGCGCCGAGTCGTCATCGAGAAACCGTTCGGGCACGATCTCGAGTCTTCGCGCGCGCTGAACCACAAGCTGCTGCTGAGCCTGGCCGAAGAACAGATTTTCCGCATCGATCATTTTCTCGGCAAGGACACGGTACAGAACATCCTCGCCTTGCGTTTCGCGAACGGTCTGTTCGAGCCGATCTGGAACCGCGACCGCATCGATCATGTGCAGATTACCGTCGCCGAGACCGAGGGCGTCGGGCAACGCGGCAGCTTCTATGAGGCGACCGGCGCGCTGCGCGATATGATCCCCAACCATATTTTCACGCTGCTATCGATGGTGGCGATGGAGCCGCCGGTCGGATTTGGCGCCACGGCGATCCGCGCCAAGAAAGCGGATCTGTTCACGGCCATGCCGGCGATCGATCCGTCACACGCGGTGCGCGGCCAATATGCCGCCGGCACGGTGCTTGGCAAGGCGGTGCAAGGCTATCGCCAGGAAGCCAAAATAGCCGCGGACTCGTCGGTCGAGACTTTCGTCGCGGTTAGAATCGAGATCAATAACTGGCGATGGGCGGGCGTTCCCTTCTATGCACGCACCGGCAAGCGTCTGGCGGCGATGACCAGCGAGGTGGCGATCTGTTTCAAGCAGGCCCCCTATGCCGCGTTCCAGGATACGCCGGTCGCCTGCCTGCAACCCAATTGGCTGGTGCTGCATATCGCGCCCGACCAGGGATTGTCTCTGCAATTCGAGGTGAAACGACCGGGCCAGCTGATGGATCTGGCGGCGGTAAAAATGGAATTCCATTACGACGATTGGTTCGCCAAGGCTCCCAACACCGGCTATGAAACCTTGCTCCACGACGTCATGTGTGGCGACCAGACACTGTTCATGCGCGCCGATATGGTCGAACAGTCTTGGCGCCTGGTGCAGCCACTGCTCGACAGCTGGGCGGCCGACAGCACGGCAATTCCGCTCTATGAAGCCGGCAGCGATGGTCCTGGGCCGGCCGACGACTTGCTGGCGGGCGACGCCGGCCGGCGATGGCGAAAGCTGGCGCCCGCCCGGTGACGCCGATCGATCAGGTGCCGCCCGATTTTTGCTCCTGCAACCTGCCCGCCAGCCGCGCTGCCAGAGGTCGGTCACAATCCTGCAGCGCGTCTTGGATAGCGTGGAACAGATCCGGTCGGCTGCGCGCCAGACGGGCCAGCAGCACGACGGCGTCGTCATCCGCCACCCCGACGATCGCCTCGACAATTTCGGCAGAGGGCGCCAGCCTCAGCAGCCGTGCCAGGGCCGGCAGCGCCCGGGCATGTCCCAGCCGGCCCAAGGCGCAGGCTGCAGCCGCATGAACGGCGGCGTTCGGATCGTCGAGCAGATCGACGATCAGGGCGACGGCCTCGGCAGAGTTTCCGGCGCATCGGCAGGCCTCGGCACGCAAAACAGGATTTTCATGCCGCAAAAGCTCAAGCCGTCTGTCAAGCGCAAGGGGGGACGCCAGCCGCGCCGCCGCCGCCACGGCGACCACCAGAGTGGGTCCTTGCACGTCCCGTCTGGCGATGAGTCGGGAAACCGCATTGGCGGCGGCCGCGCCGCCGATCGCCGCCAAGGCGTCCAGCGCCGCAGCCTGCTCGCAAATCGGTCTATCGGCGCCAAAGCCGGCGAAGCGGCGGCAAATAGCTTCGAGAGTCGGCACGGCGACAGCCAGCCGCCGACGCCCGGCCTCACCCGCCAGGGCGATCGTGCCGGCCCTGCCCGACTCGGCGATCCTGGCGATCAGGTCAGCGTCATCCATACCCCTGGGATCCGCAATTTGCGGCGCGGGAATCGATGGCGACGGCGTCGACTCAAGCCGTCTGGCCGAAAACAGCTCGAATTGAGGGTTGTCCTGCATGGGCCGATGATGACGAATTTGGCGGTCGCGCAAAAGACCGAAATGAGCCCAGCGATGGAGCCGTAATTTTAGGCGTGGGCGGCGATACGGCGCTTCAGATCGTTTGTGGATCCGACGTAGACATCGCCACCCGAAGCCGAAGGCGTAGGGTGGCTGGGGCGCCAGGGATCGAAGCCAAAAACGCCCTGACCACTTCAATATCAACAGGAAGCGCGCCTTTGCGCCTCAAATCAGGGCCGTGATTGCTACACAGTACTGCTAAACAGGCCCAACAAACCGCGCAGGGCAAGCCTGCCGCCGAGCCTTGACAAGCGGCTCCGCGAAGCCGCATTTTGACCAAATAGATTGACCAGTTGGAGCGTTGCCATGCGCGAGATCGCCGCCTCCGAAGCAAAGGCTCACCTGCCGCAACTGCTTGACGATGTGGAGCAGGGAGAAACCCTGATCATCACCCGCCATGGCCGCGCCATTGCCAGGCTGGTGCCAGAGCGCGATGGACGTCAGGAGGCGATCGGTGCCGCCATTACCGCCATCCGCAACCGGCAGCGCAACGCCGCCAGCATCACGACCGCAGAGATCTTGTCGGCGCGCGATGACGGACGGAAAGGCTGATGCCGTTTGTCCTGGATGCGTCGGTATCGGCGGCTTGGGCGTTTCATGATGAAGAGCATCCGGTGGCCGATGCTGCCCTCGACCTTTTGCGCGGCGACGGCGCCCTGGCGCCGGCGCTCTGGTGGTTCGAGATGCGCAACATCCTGGTGGTCAATGAACGCCGAAAGAGACTGACCGAGGCCGAAAGCCATGCGTTTCTCCGCGACCTGGCAAAGCTGCCAATCCAGATGGATCGGGCACCCGAGGAAATCGACATTCTCCGCCTGGCGCGAACCCACCGTTTGTCCGTCTATGACGCCGCCTATCTCGAACTGGCCCAACGTCAAGCGGTCGCTCTGGCAACGCTGGACGGCGACCTCATTCGCGCTGCGCTGGCCGAGAACGTCCCGTTGGTCGGATAATACCGCTAGATTTCGCCGCGCGCTTTGGCGCGCGCACGCAGAAACGCCACTCTTTCGTCGCCAGACATTAATTCCTACAATGCCGCCTCTGCCTTTTCCTTGGCCTCTTCGATCGTTGCTTCCATCCCATGAGGTTTCCCTATAGGAGTGGACACCATCCAATTCCAGTGCGGTGATAACTGCGGGTATTTTGGGTGCCGAAAACCTTCGTCGATCCTGGCGAAGTACTCCGACCATTCAAGAGCAAACGCCGGTGGTAAATGCCGCCGCGCCGATGGACATGCTCTGAAACCGACATGGAAAACACGCCGTGGCTGCTCCACGGGACTGCTACACAGCATTGCTACACACGCCCGGTTTGACGGCCGCGACAAGCGCGGTTTTCCTATGATATCGATTATGGTCAGAGTATGGCTGGGGCGCCAGGGATCGAACCTGGGATGACGGGATCAAAACCCGCTGCCTTACCGCTTGGCTACGCCCCACCAGCACGGGACCGGCACCATAGAATATGGCCCAATGTGATGCAACCCGGGTGTCAGGCGAGCAGCGCGGCAGGGCGCACCCACCAGCCGGGTTGCTGGGCGGCGAGCGAGGCCGCGGCTTGGGCGGCGGCGTCCGATTCGGCATAGAGGCCGAAGCAGGTGGCACCGCTGCCCGACATGCGGGCCAGCAGACAGCCCGAGGTGGCGGCAAGCGCCGCCAGCATCGGCGCGATGGCGGGTTCCAAAGTGGCGGCGGCGGCGGCCAAATCGTTGCGGCGCTCCGCCAGCCAGTCCGCCAATTGGCGGACGTCGCGCGGTGCCTGCGTCAAAGGTGCAGGCTCGCTGAAAGGGCCTGAGCGCGCTTTGAACACGGCCGGCGTCGACAGCGCGCGGCGCGGATTGACCAGCACCAGCCAGGCCGGCGGCAATGCCACCGCAGGCCGCAGCTGCTCGCCGATGCCGGCCATCTGGGTCGGCCGGCCCGCCAGGCAGACCGGCACGTCGGCACCGAGCCCGAGGCCGAGTTCGGCCAAGGCGCCGGCCGGTGCCGTTCCCCATAGCGCCGAAAGCCCGCGCAGCGCCGCCGCCGCGTCGGCCGAGCCGCCGCCGATCCCCGCCGCCACCGGCAAATGTTTTTCCAGCGTAATGGCGGCGTGCGCCGGACGGCTCAGCAGCGCCGCCAGGCCATGCGCGGCACGCAGCACGCTATTGTCGTCGTCGGCCTTGAGTTCCGGGCCGGACGGTCCCTCGATCGCCAGGCTGAGCGAGCGGGCAGCGGTAATCCGCAGATGGTCGCCTACGTCCGCGAACACCACCAGACTGTCGAGCGAATGATAGCCATCGCCGCGCCGGCCGGTGACATGCAGATAGAGATTGACCTTGGCTGGCGCGAATTGGCTGACCGCCGTCATTGCGAGGGTTCGGCCGGAGCGATGACGGCATCGGGCAGTTGGTCGCGTTTCAACTTATCCGCCACTTGGGTGCGCAATTCCGGATCGGGGTCGGACAGCAGCGCATGCTGCCATTGGAAGCGGGCTTCCTCGGGCCGTCCGGCCCGCCACAGCGCGTCGCCGAGATGGTCGTTGATGGCGGCATCACCGGGCTCGAGCGTGACCGCCTTTTGCAATGTCTCGACCGCGCGCGGGAAATCGCCGCTGCGGTAGAACGCCCACCCCAGGCTGTCGACGATGAAGCCGTCGGCGGGACGCAAGGACACCGCCTTTTCGATCATGGCGGTGGCGCGCGGCAGATTGGCACTCTGTTCGATCCAGCTATAGCCGAGATAATTGAGCACTTCCGGTTCGTCCGGTTGCAGGTCGAGCGCATGCAGCAGGTCGGCCTCGGCGCGGGACCATTGATTGGCCCGCTCCAGCGCCACGCCGCGCGCATAAAATGCCGGCCATTGGCTACGATCGTCGCCATCGATGCGCGCCAAAGCCTGGTCATAGGCGTGCACGGCGTCCAGCCAGCGCTTCTGGCGGCGCCACATGTCGCCCAGCGCCAACAGCGCATCCGGCCGTTGCGGCTGGCGTTGCGCCAGGGCCCGCAGCAGTGCGGCAGCGCCATCGAGGTCTTTCGTCGATTCGAGATTGCGCGCCACCCGCAAGGTGGCGCTCGGCACGAAAGGCGAATCGGCAGGCAGCGACCGATAGGCGCGGTTGGCGGCGTCGAATTGGCCAAGTCCGGTGAGAATGTCGCCGGTCATCAATTGCGCCAGCGGAAAATCGGGTTTGAGGTCGAGTGCCAATTCGCAGAAAAGCAAAGCGAGATCGGCTGCATTGGCCTGCCGCAAGGTGCCGGCGACGCCGAAATAACCTTCCGCGAGTCCGGCCTGTGGGCTGTCGACCAGCCGCTGTTCGCTGATCGCGAGGTCGGGCAGGTCGGGATGTTCGTGACGGAACGCGGCAAGCAGCTGATGCGCCTCATCGTCCTTGCCGATGCGATGGAAGAAACTGGCAACCACCGCCTCGGTGCGCAAGGTGCGCCCGGCGGCGGTCGACAGGGTGGCACGAAAGGCCTGTTCGGCGGCCTGATGGCGATCTGCCAGGTCGTTGATCAGCCCGGCGTTGAATTGCCGCAAGACGCCCAGTCCGGCAATGTGATCGAGGCCGGCCAGCTGGGCGAGCGCCAGATCGATCTTGCCTTCCCCCATCTTGGCCCAGGCCCGGCTGAGCGGCAGCAGGTAACTGTTCAAGCCGCGCTCGGGCAGATGGTCGACGATCGCCTCCAAGCCAGGCCAATCGCCGTCTTTGGCGCGCTGCTCGGCCAGCAGCATGGCGGGTACGGTGGATTCCTCGTCGAAGGCTTCCATGCGGCCGGCCAGCGCCGCAGCCTCGGCGATGCGGCCTTCGAGAGCGAAAGCGACGCTGGCGCGATGCAGAATCTCGATATTCTCGGGGTCGTCGGCCAAAGCCTTGGCCAGATAGAACGAGGCCCCGGCCAGATCATGGTCGGACTGGGCGGCGCGGCCAGCGAGATAGGCGCCCGCGCTGCTGTCGCCAAATTCCGGCTGTTGCGGGATGGTCGCCGCTGTCGGTTGGGCCGGCGGCGGTGGCGTCGCGCAGGCGGTCAGCAGCAACAGCAAAGCCACGCTTAGGCTCTCTTGCGCCTGGCGAAAATGGCCGTGGCGATGGCCGCGGCCGGGTCTGTCCTCACATATTCGGGTAATTGGGTCCTCCGCCGCCTTCCGGGACCACCCAGTTGATATTTTGGGTCGGGTCCTTGATATCGCAGGTTTTGCAATGAACGCAATTTTGCGCGTTGATCTGCAGGCGCGGTCCGGCTGGTTCGGTGACGATTTCGTAAACACCGGCCGGGCAATATCGCTGCTCCGGCGCGTCATAGAGGGCGAGATTGACCGACACCGGTACGGTCGGGTCCCTGAGCTGCAGATGAATCGGCTGATTTTCCTCATGATTGGTGTTGGAGATGAAGACCGAGGACAGTCGGTCGAAGCTGACCTTGCCGTCCGGCTTGGGGTAGCCGATGCGCGGACAATCCTTGCTTGGCCGCAAGGAAAGGTAATCGGGTTTGTCATGATGTAAGGTGTAAGGCAACAAGAAGCCCAAGCCCAGCGATTCCGTCCACATCGACAGGCCGCCATGCAGCGTGCCGAAGATTGTGCCCCAGCGCAGGCCGGGTTTGACATTCCTGACCTTATGCAGATCACGAAATGCCCAGGAGCGGCGGAAGGCGGTCGGATATGCGCTGAGTTCGTCGCCGCCCGTACCGCCGTCGACCAGGGCGGCGACCGCCGCCTCGGCTGCCAGCATGCCGCTTTTCATGGCATTGTGGATGCCCTTGATGCGCGGCATATTGAGGAATCCTGCCGCGCAACCGATCAGGGCTCCGCCTTTGAACACCAGTTTGGGGATCGATTGCAGCCCGCCCTCGCTGATCGCCCGCGCCCCATAGGCGATGCGCTTGCCGCCTTCTAACACTGGCCGCACGCTGGGGTGGGTCTTGAACCGCTGGAACTCCTCGAAGGGCGACAGACTGGGGTTCTGGTAGTCCAGATGTACGACGAACCCGACCGCCACCTGATTGTCCTCCAGGTGATACATGAACGAACCGCCGCCAGTGCGCTCGTCGAGCGGCCAGCCCTGGCTGTGCACCACCAGCCCCGGCTGGTGGCGGGCAGGGTCGATTTGCCACAGTTCCTTGAGGCCGAGGCCATATTTTTGCGGGTCGACACCCGCGCGCAGATCAAAATGTTCCATCAGCTGCTTGCTGAGGGATCCGCGCACGCCCTCGGCGAACAGGGTATATTTGGCGTGCAGTTCCATGCCGGGGGTGTAGTGGGCGGTGTGCGCCCCGTCGCGGCCAATTCCCATGTCGCCGGTCGCCACGCCTTTGACGCTGCCGTTGTCATCAAACAGCACTTCGGCGCCGGCGAAACCCGGATAGATCTCGACTCCCAGCGCCTCGGCCTGACCGGCCAGCCAGCGGCACAAATTGCCGAGGCTGATGATATAGGCGCCATGGTTGCTCATCAGCGGCGGCATCAGGATCTGCGGGAGGGCGACGTGCGATTTTTCGCTCAGAATCAGGAAACGGTCTTCGGTCACCGGCGTGATGAGCGGCGCGCCCTGAGCCTTCCAATCGGGAATTAATTCGGACAGGGCGATCGGATCGATCACGGCACCCGACAGGATGTGGGCGCCGATCTCGGACCCTTTTTCGATGACACAGACCGAAAGTGTCATGCCGCGTTCGACGGCCAGCTGGCGCAGACGTATGGCGGCCGACAGGCCGGACGGCCCGCCGCCGACAATCACCACGTCGAACTCCATGGACTCCCGTGACATCAATCCTCCTTGGCGCAGCAGCCGGTTTCCTTTACAGCGCGTTCTATAGCATAATTGAGCGAGCGCGCGAGATCATCGCAAAAGCCATCAAGGAGCCTGTCCGGGGGAAGAGAATGAGTCGGGATGCGAGGTAATTTTGCGCAGGATTAGGAGCAAAGCGCGCAGCGATGCAGCGCATCGGAAGCGGTTTGCGAATCAATATTGCGCAAAAGGACCCGCATTCGCGGCCATTCGCATTACTCGGGCAGGCTCCCAGCCTTAGGACTCTGCACCCCATGACGCCCTCGCAAGTTCTGCGCTGGTATATCGCCCAGGGTGTGGACGACTGTGTGGCCGAACACACACTTGACCGCACCAGGGCCGCGCCGGTCCGCTTTTTGGCCCCTGTCGAGTCGCCATTGCCTGTGGCGGACAGTTCGGCGCATCTGGCGTTACAGGCTGCCAGTCTGGCCGACCTCCAGGCGCTGATGCAAAGCTATGAAGGTTGCGCCCTCAAGCGCAGCTGCCAAAGCACGGTTTTCGGCGACGGCAATCCCGCGGCCCGCCTGATGATTGTCGGCGAGGCGCCGGGCGCCGACGAAGACAGGCTTGGACTGCCCTTCGTCGGCGCCAGCGGGCGGCTGCTCGACAGCATGCTGGCCGGCATCGGCCTGGATCGCGGCCAAGTCTATATCAGCAATGTGGTTCCATGGCGGCCTCCCGGGAATCGCAAGCCGGAACCTGCCGAAGTCGAACTTTGTCTGCCGTTCATCCGCCGCCAGATCGAATTGGTCGATCCCGCCTTGCTGTTGCTGCTGGGGGGCGCGGCGAGCGCTTCATTGCTGGCGCGCAGCGATTCGATCAGCCGGCTGCGCGGTCAATGGCTTGAGTACACATCCCACGGTCTGGCCCGACCGATCCCGGCGCTGCCCACCTTCCACCCCGCTTTTCTGTTGCGCACGCCGCTGCAGAAGCGTGAAGCCTGGCGCGACCTTCTGGCCGTCAGGCAAAGACTGGACCAATTGGGATAAAAGCGCCCACCCCCTTTGGAAGGGTTAAGAACTGCCGGTTATTGGCTTGAAAGGTCACAATTTTACGAAAAACGGCGGAAAACTGCGCATCTTCGCTTGCCATATTTATTTCATACATTTATAAAGTTGAAGGAGTTGATCAATAAAAACGATCAAGTATGGGGGGATCCATGCAGCGCGGCCGGCAGTTTTCAGCCCTTACCGCCGTCTTCATCGCGCTTGTCGGCTGGGCGAGCGTCATCCCCGTCCATGCCGACTCCGACGGCACCGAACTCGCTGCGATCAGCGGCAGCGCCGGTCGACTGGCACGACAGATGGACATTCCGGCGCCGCTTTCCGACTCGGACGCAGCTCTTTATCGTCAAGCTTTCGACCATGAGGAATCCGCGCAGCGTTCCGCCGCCGACCGCGATATCTCCCGCCTCAGCGATCCGTTGCTGGTCGGCCATCTGCTGGCGATCCGTTATCTGGCGCCGTCTTACCATGCCAGCGGCGAAGAATTGGCCGGCTGGATGGCCCGTTTCGGCGACATGCCGCAAGCCGCTGATATTTACGCGTTGGCGAAAGCCCGTCTTGGCAGTCGCGCCAGTGCGCTGAAGCCGCCAACCCGCGCCAGTGCGTCGGCCCGCGCCGCCACCGACGACCCGACGCAATGGGATGACGGTCCAGCCGACACCCCGGCCCGTGCAGCGAGCGCCGCCGAACGCCGCCTTTGGCAGCAAATGCGCGACCGGATTCGCTGGGCGATGCATCACGACCGCGAGGATCAGGCCGCGCAGATGATCGCCGAGGGCGAGGGCAAAGGGCTGTTCACGCCACGCGACGCCGATATTCTCAAGACCGCCCTGGCGCGCCGTTTTTTCGCCGCAGGCCGCGTCGGCGAGGCGAAGCGCTGGGCGGTCAGCGCCGCTCAGCGTTCCGGCGATCAGTTGCCGGAGGCCCATTGGCTTGCCGGTCTCGCCTGCTGGCGCAACGGCGAAACTGCCGAATCGGCGCATCATTTCGAACAGGTCGCCAATGCCTCAGGATTGTCGAACTGGAACGTCGCCGCCGGCGCGTTCTGGGCGGCACGCGCCAATCTGGCAGCGCACCGGCCGCAGCTTGTCAATCACTGGCTGCGGCAGGCGGCCACCTATCCACTCACTTTGTATGGCCTGCTGGCACGCCGCGCGCTCGGCGTCGACATCGGATATTCCTGGCAATCGCACCCTTTTACGGAAGCCGATGCCGAAGTGTTGCGACATATCCCGGAAGCGCAGCGCGCCCTGGCGCTGCTTCAGCTGGGCCGCCGCGACTCGGCCGAGGACGAGTTGCGGCAGATCCTGCCGTCGGCCGGGCCGGCATTGGCACGTTCGTTGTTGGCGCTGGCCGATGACGGCGGCCTGCCGTCGCTCGCGGTCCAGGCCAGCCGTGTGGTGGCGAGCTATGACGGCAGGCGGCACGACATCGACGATTATCCGCTGCCGTCGTGGAAGCCGACCACCGGCTGGTCCGTCGACCGCGCCCTGGTGCTGGCGATCGCCCGCCAGGAATCCTCGTTCGACCCGCATGCCCGCAATCGGTCGGGCGCTGTCGGTCTGATGCAATTGATGCCGGCCACGGCGCGGGCGATGGGATCGGCGGTGCCGCTGACAGATCCGCAGGTCAATCTCGATCTTGGCCAGCGCTATGTAAGGCGGCTGCTCGATTCCGAGGGCGTGAAAGGCAATTTGCTGTTGCTGGCCGCCGCTTACAATGTCGGGCCAGCCACGGTGGCGCGTTGGCTGCAGACCATAAAACCCGGCGACGATGCCCTGTTGTTCCTGGAAAGCATTCCGTTCCGCGAAACACGCGCCCTGGTCGAACATGTGCTGACCAACTTTTGGGCCTATCGCAATCGCTTCGATCAATCCTCTCCCTCGCTCGACGCCATCGCCGCGGGAAGCTGGCCGATGTATGATGCCGCACCCCTCAAAACGCGGATGACGCCTCATGTCGACAATTGACGAAAGCAAAATTTTTCGCGCGGTGAATATCGCCATCCTCACTGTTTCCGACCGACGGACGCTGGCCGACGACACTTCCGGCCAGACTCTGGTCGACCGGCTCACCAAGGCCGGGCATCGGCTTGCCGATCGCATCATCCTGCCTGACGACAAAAACCTGCTGGTCGAGCAGTTGCAGCGCTGGATCGCCGATCCCGCCGTCGATGTGGTGATCGCCACCGGCGGCACCGGCGTGACCGGGCGCGATGTTACGCCGGAAGCTTTTGCGGCGGTCTATGACAAGGAGATCGTCGGGTTCGGCGAACTTTTCCGCCAGCTCTCTTTTGCCAAGATCGGTACCTCGACGATCCAGAGCCGCGCCACCGCCGGCGTCGCCCATGGCACCTATCTTTTCGCCCTGCCCGGCTCGACCAGCGCCTGCCGCGAAGCCTGGGACGACATCATCGTCTGGCAACTCGACAGCCGGCACCAGCCTTGCAATCTGGTCGAACTCATGCCGCGGCTGATGGAACATCTGCCGGGCGATTGAGAAGACTCCGGTAAAATGTTCTTTTTTTGTTCTGGTCTTTGCGGCATGATCGGCCATGGTCAAACCGCCTCACCGCCCGCGTGGCGCGCTCGCCAATCCGGCCGGGCGCTTCGAAACGACCGAGCGACCTGCCGAAAATGACGGCTGGTGGCAGGATGACGATCTGCCGCCGCTCCGCACGACCGTGACCTGCGACACCAGCCGCAGCATCATTACCAAAAACGAGTCGCCCGACATACCCTTCGACCGGTCGATCAATCCCTATCGCGGCTGCGAACATGGCTGCGTCTATTGCTATGCGCGTCCTACCCACAATTATCTCGGTCTTTCCGCCGGACTGGATTTCGAAACCCAACTGTTCGCCAAGCCGGATGCGGCACGCTTGCTCGACGCCGAATTGCGGCGCCCCGGCTACCATTGCCAACCGATGGCAATCGGGACCAACACCGATCCCTATCAACCGATCGAGCGCGACCGTCAGATCATGCGCGCACTGTTGCAGGTGCTGGCCGCCTTCCGCCATCCCGTCACCATCACCACCAAATCGGCACTGGTGCTGCGCGACATCGATATATTGGCGCCGATGGCGGCGCAGGGGCTGGCCAGCGTCGCGCTGTCGATCACCAGTCTGGACGGCGATCTGGCCCGAAGGTTGGAGCCGCGCGCCCATCAACCGGCGCGCCGGTTGGCGGCGATCAAAGGCCTTGCCGCTGCCGGCATCCCTGCCACTGTGATGATGGCGCCCGTGATTCCCGCACTGACCGATTCCGAAATGGAAAACATCCTGTCCGCCGCCGCGGCCGCCGGCGCGCGCCGAGCCGGCTGGATTCTGCTGCGCCTGCCCCACCAGACCAAGGAACTGTTCGACCAATGGCTGACGCATCACCGGCCGCGCCAGCGCGACCATGTGCTGAGCCTGATCCGCCAGGCGCGCGGCGGCAAACTCAACCAAAGCGAATTTGGCCAGCGTTTCGCCGGCGGCGGCGCCTATGTCGATATGTTCCGCCAGCGCTTTCGGCTGACCTGCCGCAAACTCGGCCTGAACCAGGAGCAGGGTGCCGGACCCCGCACCGATCTGTTCGGGCCGCCGCCGCGGCGCGGCGACCAGTTGGCCTTCGATCTTGCCCCCTGACTTTTCCCTGGAAACGGCGCACGCCGGCGTCATCTGCGGCATCGATGAAGCCGGCCGCGGGCCCTGGGCCGGACCGGTGGTGGCGGCGGCCGTGATCCTGCCCCGCGCCCTGCCGCCGCTGCTGGCGCGTCACCTGAACGATTCCAAGCTGCTGAGTGCCGCCCGCCGGGTCCAACTGTTCGACGCCCTGACGGACTGCGCCCAAATCGGCTGCGGCCGCGGCGAAATCGATGAAATCGATCGCCTCAACATCGTGCAGGCCACTTTCCTGGCAATGCGCCGCGCGCTTGGCGCGCTGGAGGTCGATCATGCGCTGGTTGACGGTAATCTGCCGCCGCCTTTGCCCTGCCCGGTCATTTGCGTGGTCGGCGGCGACCGGCGCAGTTATTCGGTCGCCGCCGCCTCAATCATTGCCAAAGTCAGCCGCGACCGGCTGATGGCCGAGTTGGCGGTGCGCTACCCTGGCTATGGCTGGGAACGCAATGCCGGCTATGGGACAGCGGAACATGCGGCGGCGCTCAAAAGTCTGGGCGTAACCCCCCAGCATCGCCGCTCGTTTGCGCCGGTGGCGGCGCTCATTGCGCCTGCGGACAGGGATGCAACCGGTCACCGCTGTCGCACAGAATCACATTCTTCATGAAGGCCAGCCATGCATCGGTGGTTTGCTGCGGCAACGGCGGCAGCTTGTCCTTGGCATAGGGTTCACCGCTCCAGGCGCGCGAAATCACGTAAGTACGGCTGCGCCCGAGAATCACCTTATAGAGGCTGAGTTCCCCCTTGCTCCACTGTTTCGATCGGGGGCAGGCAAAGGCGCGCAGACCGGTATCATAACCGTTCTCCACCGACAATTGCGGCGGTCCGGCACCTACGTCTTCGCACCCCTGATGAATGATATCGAGCCGCTGGGTCAAGGTGGTTTGTACATCCATGGCCGGCTTGCCTTGGATCATTTCGACCGTCAACATCTCGCTCCAGTTCTTCGGCGATTGGCCGGGCGGCAGCAATTCCGTCAGCTCGACCGCGCCTTTCTGGTCGTGAAAGCCGACCGTCCAACCCGGCGGCGGCATCAGGAACAGCTGCTCGACGCCGCCGCCCTGTTGCGCCCAGGCGATTTGCACCAGCAGAAGCCACAGCACCACAAATCGCATCATCAGCCCCTTCAAAAACGCACCGCTAGGGTGGCATGGCGCGCCACTTTTCGCATCAGACTTGGCAGCGCCTGATGCGGCAGCGCGTCCAAGGCGCACCACTCGCCGGCGGTCCCCGGCGTCCCCGGCAAGCAAGCGCTCACCACCACCAATTCCAGGTGAAAATGGGTAAAGCTGTGCGACACCACGCCCGGCAGCTTGCGCCACACCGCGCGCAGCGGCGCCTCAGTGCCGGCATCGGGCCAACGCCAGGGCGCGGCGCGCCAAGGGGTGGAGGGAATCTCCATCATGCCGCCCAGCAGACCTTCGGCGCGGCGGCGACGCAACAATACCGCGCCGGATTCATTCTGTACCCAGAAAGCGACGCCGTGCCGCACCGGCCGCACCGCTTTTTCCGCCTTGACCGGCAGCGCCTCGGCAATGCCGGCGGCGGCGGCGCGGCAGACCGGGCGCCATGGGCAAAGCGCGCAGGCCGGCTTTTTCGGCGTGCACACAGTGGCACCCAGATCCATTGCCGCCTGCGCATAATCGCCTGGGCGGCGCTCGGGCGTGAGTCTCGCCGCCAAGGCCTTGAGGCGAGGTTTGGCCGCCGGCAGTGGGTCGCTGATGGCGAACAGGCGCGCCATCACCCGCTCGATATTGCCGTCCATCACGACCGCCCTCTGGTCAAAGGCGATGGCGGCGATCGCGGCGGCGGTATAATCGCCAATTCCCGGCAAGGCGCGCAGCGCCGCCTCGGTTTCCGGAAAGCGACCACCATGCTGCGCCACCAGCATCTGCGCGCATCGATGCAGATTGCGGGCGCGCGCGTAGTAGCCGAGTCCGGCCCAGCTCACCAGCACATCGTTGAGGCTGGCGGCGGCCAGTGCCGCCACCGTCGGCCAGCGCTCGAGAAAGCGGGTGAAATAGGGTCCCACCGTGGCGACCGTGGTCTGTTGCAACATGATCTCGGAGAGCCAGACCCGATAGGGATCACTCCTGCCGTCCCGCACGCGCCACAGCAGATCGCGGCCATGCCGGTCGTACCAGTCGAGCAGCAGCTTGGCCAACAGGGCATCTTGGGCTTTGGCGGGGGCACCGTCGACAAGGTGGAGCGGCGTTGGCGAATCGGAGTGCATCGCCGCCATCATAGCATAGAATGGAAAAATGCAAGACCGAGCCCATGGTCATGGCGGCCCCCGCGCCCTCGGCGAATTCACCCAGCGTCTGACCCGGACGCCGCTGGCGCGGCGCGGCTTTGGCGAAGCGACACTGATCGCCGAGTGGCCGCAGATCGTAGGCTCCGCCCAGGCGCTTGGCAGCCTGCCGCTCAAGATCGGTTTCGCGGCCGGCGCACGCCATGACGGCACCCTGCATGTCAGGGTGTCGACGGGCGGACTGGCGACCGAGTTCCGCCATCGCGCGCCCCTGATTCTTCAACGGATCAACGGCTATTTCGGCTATAATGCGGTGAGCCGACTGCGCCTCAGCCTGGGGCCGGTTGGGTTGCGGTCCAGGCCGCAATCCACACCGGCAGCGGCCCTGCTCGATGCCGATCAGGAGCGCAGGCTTGCGCTCTGCCTTAGGGACGTTGCAGACCCGGCCCTGCAGAGCGCACTCGCCCGGCTCGGCCGAAAATTGGCACCAAATCTTGCGGGCGACGGTTGAGCTCGCCTATTATCCGCTCTGCACAAATGGGGAGGTCGTGGTGATTAAATCATTATCGTCATTGCTGTTGTTGGCCCTGCTGCTGTTGGCGGGCGCGCCGGCGCCGGCTGCCGACCGCCCCTGGGCCATCGACGAAGTGATGGGACGCGCCGACGCGCCGATCACCATCATCGAATATGCCTCCCTGACCTGCGTGCATTGCGCCAAATTCACGGTCGATACCCTGCCGGATCTGAAGAAGAACTGGATCGATACCGGCAAGGCCAAGCTGATCATGCGCGATTTCCCGTGGGACCCGATGGCGCAAGCGGCGGCGATGATCGCCCATTGCTCGGGCGAGCGCTATTTCGTCTTCATCGACACCTTTTATCACAGCCAGGAAAATTGGCTGCGCTCGGCGCAACCGCTCGAATCGCTGAAGAAGATCGCGCGACTGGGCGGCATGGGGCCGGAGGAAGCCGACAAATGTCTGCAGGATCGCGTTTTGTTGAACGAAATCATGGCCCGCAAGGAAGACGGCGAGAAGATCTATGGCGTCGATTCGACACCGACCTTCATCATCAATGGCAAAGCCGTGAGCGGTGAAAAAGACTATGACAGCTTCGCCAAACTTTTGGCCGAGCAAAAGAAGTAAGGCAAGCGCCGCCCCCTTGATCCATTTCCGACTGCTCCGCCTGTCCGGCTTCAAGTCCTTCGTCGACAGCACCGAGATGGCGATCGAACCCGGCCTGACTGGAATCGTCGGGCCGAACGGGTGCGGCAAATCCAACCTGGTCGAAGGTCTGCGCTGGGTCATGGGCGAGTCGTCGGCGCGGCAGATGCGCGGCGACGAAATGGACGACGTCATTTTCGGCGGTACGGCCAGCCGGCCGTCGCGCAATCTGGCCGAAGTGTCGCTGCTGCTCGACAACGGCGACCGGCGGGCGCCGTCGCAGTTCAATGACAGCGACGAGGTCGAAGTGGTGCGCCGCATCGATCGCGGCCGTGGCTCGCTTTATCGCGTCAATGGCAAGGAAGTGCGCGCGCGCGACGTGCAGATCCTGTTCGCCGACGCCGCCACCGGGGCCCGCTCGACCGCGATCGTCAGCCAAGGCCGCGTCAGTGCCTTGATTTCCGCCAAACCGGCCGACCGCCGCAGCCTGCTGGAAGAAGCTGCGGGCATCGGCGGTCTGCATTCGCGCCGCCATGAAGCGGAACTGCGGCTGGCCGCCGCCGAAACCAATCTATCCCGGCTGGAGGATTTGCTTGCCGTGCTGGACGGGCAGTTGCAGGGTCTGCGCAAACAATCGCGCCAGACCGGCAAATATCGCAGCCTGTCGGAACAGATCCGCCGGATCGAGGCGCGACAATTGGCAGCCGCCTGGCAAGACGCCGTCACCACCCTGGAGGCGGCGCACGACTCGATCGCCGAGATCGAACGCCAGGTCGAGCAATTGACCGGACGGGCAGCCGAAGCTGCCGTCCGCCAGAATGAGACGGCCGCCAGTCTGCCTTCGTTACGCGACGGCGAGGCGCAGGCGGCCGGCGAATTGCAGCGCCTGCGTCTGGCGCGTGAGCAATTGGAGGGCGATGAGGCCAGGCTGACCGATGCGCGTCGGGATATGGCGCAAAGGCTCGAACAGATCACCGCCGACGCGGCGCGCGAAGCGGCGCACGCCGAGGACGCCTTGGCGGCGCTGGAACGTCTGCGTGCCGAAGCCGACGGACTGACCGCCGGCGGCGAGGCGGAGGCCGCGCAATTGGCGGATCGGCAAGCCTGCGTCGAGCGCCAGTTGCGCGGCACGAATGCGGCCGAAGCCGAATTGTCGCTGGTGATGGAAGAGGTCGCTGCTTTCGAGGCCGAACGCGGCGCGGCGCGGCGCGCCTTGGCCGAGGCCGAGGGCCGGCGCGACAGGCTGCAGGCTCGGTAAGCCGAGCTGCGCATTTTGCAAGAGCGGGCCGCGCTCGACCAGGTCGAGCCGTCGGCGCTTGCCGCGGCCGAGATGAACCTCGATGCGGCCCTTGCGTTTCTTGCCGACTGCCGCATGGCTTTGGAAGTCGCCGAACAGCGTCGGGTTGCTGCGCACCTGGCCCGCGAGAGCGCGCGCCAAACGCTCCAGCTGCGAACTGCCGCGCAATCGAGACTGCTCGCCGAAGCCGATGCGCTGCGCCAATTGATGGCGGAAACGGGTGGCGTGGCGAAGCAGCCAGTGCTCGATCAGGTCACCACCACCAGTGGCTACGAGCTGGCGCTCGGCGCGGCACTGGGCGAAGATCTGTCGGCATCCTTGACGCCGGACGCTGCCTTCCATTGGGAAACGCTGGCGCCGCTCGGCGATCCGCCGACCCTTCCGGACGGCTCTGTTCCGCTGTCGGACTTGGTCGCCGCGCCGGCGGCGCTTGGCCGGCGTCTGACGCAAATCGGCGTGATCGACGACCCGGCGGAGGGCGACCGGCTGCGCCTGTCCTTGCGGCCGGGCCAACGGCTGGTCGCCGCCAATGGCGCGATGTGGCGCTGGGATGGCTTTACCGTGAAGGCCGGTGCCCCGAATGCCGCCGCCTTGCGTTTGCGTCAGCGCAATCGCTTGCGCGAGTTGTTGGCGCAGATCGAGGATTCCCAATTGGTGCATCGTCAGGCGGAACGTGACTCGGCGCAAGCCGACGACGCCGTCGAGCGCGAGGCTGTGGCTGAACTTCAGCTGCGCGCGCAAGGACGGGCCGCCGAAAACGAACTGGGCAAAGTCCGCGAACGACAGGCCCAACTGGCGCAGCGCGCCGCCACTGCCACCGCGCGCGTGATGGCACTTGCCGACCAGGCGCAGGCGCTGCTGGCCGATCACGACGAGGCCGTCGCCGCGCTGCAAGCGGCCCGCGAACGTGCCGCACAGTTCCCGAGCGATGACGGAAGGCGCGAGCGTCTGAACCGAATGCGCGCCGACTTGGCCGAACAGCGGCTGCAGCTGGTCGAGGCGCAAAGCGCGCTGGACCGCCACCAACGCGAGACCGGCGAGCGCCGGCGACGGTTGGCCGTGATCGGGACGGAACTTGCCTCCTGGCAGCAGCGCCACGACAGCGCTTTCTCGCACCGGCGTGACATCGAGGAGCGGCGCGCGGCGGCGACCGCCTCCTTGCAGCAGCTGGATGCCCAGCCCCACGAGATCGCGGCGCGGCGGCAACAACTGCTCGATCAGTTGGCTGTCGCCGAGGCCGGACGCCGTCAGGCGGCGGCCTTGCTGGCCGATGGCGAACAGGCGCAGACGGCCGCCGATCGGCTGCGGCGCGAGGCCGAGCAAAGCCTGGCGCAGGCGCGGGAGGAACGGGTCCGACGGCTGTCGGCGCTGAGTGTGGCGGAAGCGGCTGGGCGCGCTCTGGCGGATCGCATTCGCGAGCGCCTCGCCATTGCGCCGACGCAATTGGACCAGGGCAGGGTCGAGGCTGCCGAGGCTGTCACCCTGCAAAGCCAATTCGACCGGCTCAGCCGCGAACGCGACATGTTGGGGCCGATCAATCTGCGGGCCGACGAGGAAGTCGCCGAATTGGACGGACGGATCGCCATCCTCAAAGGGGAACAGGCCGATCTGGTGGCGGCCATCCAAAAGCTGCGTCAGGCCATCGCCGAAATCAACCGCGAAGGGCGGCAAAGGCTGTTGGCGTCGTTCGAGGAAGTCGACCAGCATTTCCGCACATTGTTCGTCCGCCTGTTCGGTGGCGGCCGCGCCCAACTGACCCTGACCGAATCGCCCGACCCACTGCAGGCCGGCCTGGAAATCCTTGCCAGCCCGCCGGGGAAGAGACTGCAGATATTGTCGCTGTTGTCGGGCGGTGAACAGGCGCTGACCGCGCTGGCGCTGCTGTTCGCCGTCTTCATGACCAATCCGGCGCCGATCTGCGTGCTGGACGAGGTCGACGCACCCCTTGACGACGCCAATGTCGACCGTTTTTGCAGCATGGTCGCGGAAATCGCGCACGCCTCGAAGACGCGCTTCCTGGTGGTCACCCACCATCGCATGACGATGGCCCGGGTCGACCGGCTCTATGGCGTGACGATGGCGGAACGCGGCGTCTCGTCCCTGGTCTCGGTCGATCTGCGCACCGCGGAAACGCTGCGCGAGGACGAGCCCAAGCTAGCTCCTTGACAGGGGGGGAGACCAACCCTTATGGTGCCGGCGCTTTTGCGGGTTCGCGGCGCAAAGCGGGCTCCACTCCTCCAGCTTCAGCCTCAAAAAATGACGGACGAAGGGGGGAAACCCCGGCCATTGGAAGAACTCGAGGCCAGGTTGGGCGCCGCCCGCGCCGGCCGGCCCGGGGAGAAGGTCGACTCTGTGACGCAGGGCGACAGGGTCGGCGTCGGGGCCGGCTTCGGCGTGCGAGTCGGTGTCGAATTGGTGGCGGGGATCGCTGTCGGCAGTGGAATTGGCTATGGGCTTGATGCCTGGCTTGGCACGCGTCCCTGGTTGATGATGCTGTTTTTTTTCCTGGGCGCCGCCGCCAGTGTGGTCAATATCTACCGAGCCGCACATGGTCTTGACGATTCGGTAGGACTGGCAATGGCGCAACGGCGCAAAGAGGACGGCCACACCGGGTGAGGCCACTGAATAAGGAAGGGTGAGACGCGTTTTGGCTAGTCCGGTCGAACAATTCAAGATCGAGACGTTGGTGCCGCTGGAAATCGGCGGGGTGAACATCGCCTTCACCAATTCTGCGCTGTTCATGCTGGTGGTCGTGGTGCTGGCAAGTTTTTTTCTGACCCTGTCGGTGCAAAGTCGTGCGCTGGTGCCGGGGCGCTGGCAATCGATGGCCGAACTATCCTATGAATTCGTCGCCAACATGATCCGCGACAATGTCGGCGCTGAGGGCCGGAAATATTTCCCGTTCATCTTCAGTCTGTTCGCGTTCCTGCTGTTGGGCAATCTGATCGGCATGATCCCTTATGCCTTTACCTTCACCAGCCACATCATCGTCACCTTCGGTCTCGCCATCGTCATCTTCATCGCGGTGACCATCATCGGCTTCGTCCGCCATGGCGCGGGGTATCTGCGCATGTTTTTTCCGCGCGGCGCCCCGTGGCCGACCGCCTTCATCCTGATCCCGATCGAATTGATCTCTTATTGTTCACGGCCCTTCAGCCTGTCCATCCGTCTGTTCGCCAACATGACGGTGGGACACATCATCCTCAAGGTGATGGGCGGATTCGTGGTCGCGCTCGGCCTGTTGGGGGGGATTTTTCCGATGGCGTTCCTGGGTGGCGTAACCGTGCTGGAATTCGGCATCGCGGTGCTGCAAGCCTATGTTTTTACCGTCCTCACCTGCATCTATCTGAATGACGCGATCCACATGCATTGACAGCGCCGGATTGCTCGCCCCTGGTCTGGTTGATTGAAAGGAATTTTCGAATGGAACCGCAAGCTGCAAAGGCAATTGGTGCCGGTCTGGCCGCGATCGGCATGATCGGCGCCGGCATCGGCGTCGGCAATATCTGGGCCTCGCTGATCGCCGCGGTCGGCCGCAATCCGGCCGCCAAATCGTCGGTCGAGCTCTATGCCTGGATCGGCTTCGCGGTGACCGAGGCGATCGCCCTGTTTGCCCTGGTGGTCGCCCTCATTCTGCTGTTCACCTGAGCTGCCGCCAAGCACCGCCTTCACCCTGGTTGTCCGATGCCGCAATTAGATATCGCCACTTTCGCTTCCCAGCTGTTCTGGCTCTATGTCAGCTTCGGCCTGTTGATCGTTTTGCTGTCGATTTTTGCCTTGCCCAAGATCGGCGGCGTGCTGGAGGAGCGGCAGAAGCGGATAGACGGCAATCTCGACAAGGCCACCCAGTGGAAGGCGGAAGCCGAGGCCGCCATCGTCGCCACTGAAATTGCGTTGGCCGAGTCGCGCGCCGAGGCGCAGCGGATTCTGCTGGCGGCGGCAGCGTCGATCGCACTGCAGGCCGAGGCCCGCCAAAAGGCTCTGGCCGACCGGCTGGCGCAGCAGATCAGCGAAGCCGAAGCGCGTATCGGCGCAGCCAAGCAACAGGCGATGAACGACATCTTGGCGTTGTCGTCCGATTTGGTGCGGGCGACCTTGCAAAAACTGACCGGCCAAAGCGTCGATGACGCCCAGATCGCGGCGGCGTTCGCCAGCGGGCAGCAGAGCTGATGTTGCAAAGCGCGGCGCAGGCGGCCGAAACCGCATTGGAGCACACCGAAACGGTCGGTTTCTTCGCCAACCCGGAAAGCTGGGTGGCAATCACCTGGCTCATTGTCATGCTGCTGCTCGCCCGCCCACTCGGCAAGGCGATCATCGCCGGATTGGACGCGCGGCGCGACAGGATCCGCGAGCAACTGGCGGAAGCCGAACGCTTGCGCGACGAGGCGCAGGAAGCGCTGGTCTCCTATCAGAGGAAGCAGCGCGAGGCGGTGCAGGAAGCCGACGCGATCATCAAACAGGCGCGGACCGAGGCGTCCCGTTTGACCGAACAGGCGTCCCTTTCGCTGGCCGAATTGGTGCGGCGCCGCGAACAGCAGGCGTTGGCCCGCATACAGCAGGCGCAAGACGAGGCGATTGGCGAGGTGCGCAACCGGGCGGTGGAGATCGCCATCGCCGCCGCCCGCAGCCTGATCGTCGACAGGCTGACGGCCGACCAGGCGGCCGCCCTGGTCGACAGCGCCATCCAGGGTCTTCCGTCCCGGCTGCACTAGCTCTAAATCGCCCCCAGGCGCCGGGCGCTCACGCCGTTCGCTTGGCTTCCGCGCAACGATGCGCGCGGCGCCAGTCGGCGCCGAGCCGCCCGATTACATTTCCTATCGGTCTGCACCACAGTGCCGATGGGCGGCTAAATTCAGTTCGGCGTCCAGCGCAGTCGCGGGGTGCGCGCCGCCGCGGTTTCGTCGAGCCGCCGGCGCGGCGTATGGATGGGTGCCGCCTTGAATCTGTCTGCCCCGTTCTGTCGCGCGCGGCGTGCCAGCCCGATGACGCTGGCGATGAAGCGATCGAGGGTCGCCTTGCTTTCCGTCTCGGTCGGCTCCATCAGCAGCGCGCCATGCACCACCAAGGGGAAATACATCGTCATCGGGTGGAAGCCCTCATCGATCAGGGCCTTGGCGAAGTCCAGCGTGGTGACACCGGTTTCCCGCAGAAACCGGTCGTCGAACAGCGCTTCATGCATGCAGGGACCGGGGAACGACGCGGTCAAGTCGTTCTTCAGCTGCGCCAGCAGATAATTCGCGTTCAGCACGGCGTCCTCGGCGCATTGCCGCAGCCCGTCGGCGCCGAGCGACATCATGTAGCACAGAGCGCGCGCCATCACTCCGAATTGACCGTGGAACCCCTTGAGCCGGCCACAGGGCAGGAAAGCCGTCTCGGCAGCATGTTCGATCAGGCGAAAATCGGCGCCCTCCTGAATTACGAACGGCAGCGGCGCAAAGGGTGCCAGCGCTGCCGACAGCACCGTCGGTCCGGCGCCGGGACCGCCGCCGCCATGCGGGGTGGAAAAAGTCTTATGCAGATTGATGTGCATGGCGTCGATGCCGAGATCGCTGATACGCACACGGCCGACGATGGCGTTGTAATTGGCGCCGTCGCAATAGAAGTAACCGCCGGCGTCATGAATGGCGGCGCTAATTTCGAGAATTTCGTCTTCGAACAGGCCGCAGGTGTTGGGATTGGTCACCATCACCGCGGCGACGTCGCCGCCCAGTTTGGCCTTGAAGGCCGCCAGATCGACCCGGCCGCGCGGATTGGCGGGAATCGACTCGACGGTGAAGCCGCAGGCGGCAGCACTGGCGGGATTGGTGCCATGCGCCGATTCCGGCACCAGTACCCTCAGACGCTGTTCGCGCCGGTGCAGGATGGCGGCACGGATGGTCATCAGACCGCAGAATTCGCCGTGCGCGCCGGCGGCCGGGCTCATCGCCACCGCCGGCATGCCGGTCAGGGTCTTGAGCCAATGCGCGGTCAGGTGGATCAGTTCGAGCGCGCCTTGGACCGTGCTGACCGGCTGGAACGGGTGCGCCTGGGCCAATCCGGGCAGGCGCGCGATCTTTTCGTTGACACGCGGATTATATTTCATGGTGCAGGAGCCGAGTGGATAGAACACCGTGTCGATCCCCATGTTCTTCTGGCTCAGTCGCGTGTAATGCCGCACCACGGTGGGTTCGGCCAGATCCGGCAGACCGATCGCGCCCTGGCGCCTGAGGCCGCCAAGACGATCCTGGAAAGGCGTCGGTTTCTGCCAATCGACGCCGCAGCGGCCTTGTGTCGCCTGTTCGAAGATGAGCGGCTCCTCGATTTGCAGGCCTTGATTGCCGCTGATGCTGTCGACCATCACAGCACCTCGGCCAAGGCCGCGACCAGGCGATCGATCTCGTCGTCGTCATTGGTTTCGGTAGCCGCCAGCAGCAAGAGCGGGCGAAGCTCGGGAAAACTGGGATAGAAGCGCGACACCGGCACACCGGCAAGAATGCCGCGCGCCACCAGATCCTCCACCACGCGGTCGGCCGGCACCGACCCAAGGTCGATAACGAATTCATTGAAGAAGCTGTCGCACAACAGCCGCACGCCCTTGACCGTCGCCAGCCGGTCGGCCAGCCGCACCGCCTTGGCATGGTTGATCTCGGCCAGGGTGGTGAGACCGGTCTCCCCCAGCAAGGTCAGGTGAATCGAGAAAGCCAGCGCACAGAGGCCGGAATTGGTGCAGATGTTGCTGGTGGCTTTCTCGCGGCGGATATGTTGTTCGCGGGTCGACAGGGTCAGCACCCAGCCGCGCCTTCCGTCGACATCGACGGTTTCGCCGGCCAGCCGCCCCGGCATCTGCCGGAGATATTTTTCGCGCGTGGCGAACAGTCCCAATCCAGGTCCGCCGAAATTGAGGCTGTTGCCGATCGACTGGCCTTCGGCCACCACGATGTCGGCGCCCATCGCGCCGGGTGGTGTCACCAGCCCCAGCGACAGCGGCTCCGCGACTGCGACCACGAGAAGAATCCCAAGTGCGTGGCAGTTCTGGGCGAGCAGCGTAAAATCGGCAAGCCGGCCAAAGAAGCTGGGATTTTGCACGATCACGCAGGCCAGGTCGTCGGTAAGCCGGCCGAGCAAATCCTCGAGCCCGAGCGGATCCGGCGCCAGACATTCGATCGCCGGCCCGGCGAATTGCAGAGTGGTCTCGGTGACCTCGCGGTAATGCGGATGCACGCCACCCGATATCAGCACTTTGCCGCGTCTGGTGACGCGAACCGCCATCGCCGCCGCTTCGGCGGTGGCGGTGGCGCCGTCATAGAGCGAGGCATTGGCGACCTCCATGCCAGTGAGCAGCGCCACCTGGGTCTGGAACTCGAACAGCACCTGCAGGGTGCCCTGCGTCACTTCCGGCTGATAGGGTGTATAGGAGGTCAGAAATTCGCCGCGCTGAATCAAAGCGTCCACCGCCGCCGGCACGTGATGGCGATAGGCGCCGGCGCCGATGAACAGCGGCGCCCGCTCGGCAGTCTGGTTTTTGCCGGCCAGTGCCGCCAGATATTGCTCGACCGCCATTTCGTCGGACCCGGTCGGCAAATCGACAAGGCCGTCACGCCGCGCCGCCAGCGGCACGTCTTCATACAGATCATCGACCGAGGCAACACCGATTGCGTTCAGCATAGCCTGCCGATCGGCAGCGGTCAGGGGCAGATAGCGCATGGGTTTGCTTAGCCCAGTCCGCGCAGGAATGTCTGATAGGCCTCGGGCGCCATCAGGCCGTCCAGTTCGGTTGGCTCAGTCAATGCGACGCGGAAGAACCAGGCATCGCCCTCGGCCGCCTGATTGACGAGGCCAGGCTGGTCGACGATGGCCTGATTGACCGCCACCACCTCGCCGCTGACCGGTGAATAAACTTCTGACGCCGCCTTGACGGATTCGACCACGGCGGCGTCACCCCCTTTGCGCAGGCTTTGACCCAGCGCCGGCAGCTCGACGAACACCACGTCACCCAGCGCCTGCTGCGCATGGTCGCTCACGCCCACCGTGCCGATGCCGCCCTCGACGCGGATCCACTCATGGTCGGGGGTGAAATAAAGCTGGATCTGGCTCATTGGGGTCTCCCTTGCCTGACATAACGGTGCGCCACGAACGGCAAGGCCACCACCACCGCCGGCCGCGGCGTGCCCCGCACCACCAGATTGACCGGACTGCCCGGCGCAGCAAAGCTGGACTCGGCATAGCCCATCGCCAGCGGCCCGCCCAGACTTGGCCCGAACCCGCCGCTGGTGACCGTCCCGATCGGTCGGCCGTTCTTGTCGGTGATCACGCTGTGCGCGCGCGCCGGTGTCCGGTCATCGGGCTTGAGTCCGACCCGCAGGCGCGCCGGTCCGTCCGCCAGTTGGCGCTGCAGCACGGCGGCACCCGGAAAGCCGCCCTCCTGCCGCCGGCGACGCGACAGGGTCCAGGCCAAATCGGCTTCGATCGGCGTGGTTTCTTCATCGATGTCGGCGCCATACAGGCACAAACCGGCCTCGAGGCGAAGCGAATCACGCGCCCCCAGCCCGACCGGCGCCACCTCGGGCGACGCCAACAGCAGTTCGGCCAAGCGGACGGCCTCGGCCGCCGGCACGGAAATTTCGAAACCGTCTTCGCCGGTATAACCGGATCGGGTTACCAGACAAGCGATCCTGTCGATGGTGAGGGCGGCGCACTGCATGAAGGCCAGATCCGCGGCGGCCGGCGCCAGCCGCGCCAGCACCAGGGCGGACTGCGGTCCCTGCAAGGCGAGCAGGGCGCGCTCCTCGAGCGGCTCGATGCCGACGCCGGCCAGGCGATGCGCGCGCAGATGCGCGAGGTCGGCCTGTTTGCGGGCGGCATTGACCACCAGCAGCAGACCGTCGTCGACCCGACTGACCATCAAATCGTCAAGAATCCCGCCGGCCGGGTTGGTGAACATGGTGTAGCGGGATTTGCCGGACGGCAGCGCCTGAATATCACCCGGCACCAAAGCCTCCAGCATGCCGGTCGCCGCCGCGCCCGTCAGTCTGATCTGGCCCATATGCGACACATCGAACAGACCGGCGTGTCGGCGCGTATGGTTATGTTCCGCCAGGATGCCGGAGGGGAATTGCACCGGCATCAGGGTGCCTGCGAACGGCACCATGCGGCCGCCCAGCGCGACGTGCAAATCGTACAAGGGCGTGCGCGCCAGAGCCGGGGCGGCAGGGTCCTGGCTCATCGATCGCTTTCCGCGATCGGCGCGCAATTTGAGCGTCCAGACATGACACACTCCTGCAACCGCGACATGTCACGCAGTTTGATCACCAGAAAATAGCCGAGCGCCACCATGGCGACAGCGGCGATCAGCAGTGTGCGCGCCGAAGGTCCGCCCGATGGGTCCGGCTGCGAAGGCGCCGGCCTTTCCAGATCCGGCTGTTCGTCACCGGCAGGTTGATCACCGCGCATGACGCAGCCAGCGTGCGCTAAGGCGCGGTGTGATGACGGTTATAGTCCAGTTGCGCCTCATCCAGCTGCAACCCGATAAAAACTTCATAGCGCTCGAGTTCCTTGATGCTTTTGACGGGGATGCTGATTTTCGCGTCCTGGTCGGTCACATGCAGCCCAGCGGCATGTTTTGAAAATTGCAGGGTGAGCGGAAAAATTTCCTTGGCGTCCGGCTGCGGAAAGAAAGTCGGCACCGAAATGAAATATTGGATTTCCTGCCTGTCGTCTGCCAATGCCGCGCCGCGCTCGGCGTCGAAGCCGACCTGCAGATTGACCGTCATGACATGGGATTCCTTTTCATAGAAGCAACTGCCGGCATAGTTCACCACTTGCACCTTATAGGCGATGTCGGTGATGTCGCGGCCCGGCCCGGGACGGAACTGCACCAGCTTGGCGGCGTCCGCCAATATCGACACCCGCGGACATGGCGGCGGTTCTTCCTTGACGAACACTTTGCAGCCCGACAGGGCCAGCAGGGTTGCCCCGACAGTGAGTCCGGCAATGGCGGTCCCGCGTCTGCTCGCCTTGATCCCTATTGACAGCGCGGCCGAAACTCGCCTCATGGGTAACCCTTTCTCGCTCCGGGCAATTCTGATATTGCTGGCGACTTTAGAGAACCGAACCTGCCAGCACAAGCCGCCGCAAAGCCGCCGAGGGAGTTTCATGGCCGTCTATACGGAAGTCTCGGACGAGGATATCGAGGCATTTGTCGCGTACTATGACATAGGACAGGTTACCAGCTGCAAGGGCATCGCCGAGGGGGTCGAGAACTCGAATTACCTGCTGCAGACCAGCCAGGCCAGCTTTATTCTGACGCTGTACGAGAAACGGGTGAACCCGGACGACTTGCCGTTTTTCCTCAATTTGATGGAACATCTGGCGGCGCACGGCTTGCGTTGCCCGACACCGGTGCGCGGCCGCGACGGCAGCGCGCTCCGGGCGCTGTGCGGTCGCCCGGCGGCACTCGTCAGTTTCTTGTCCGGCCTGTGGCCGCGCCGCATTTCGGTGAGCCACTGCAGCGGCCTGGGCCAGGCCATGGCGCAATTGCATATGCTGGGCCAAAGCTTCACCGGGACGCGGGCCAACACACTGGGATTGCGGGCCTGGCGACCCTTGTTCGTCACGGAAGCGGACCGCGCCGACGACGTGAAGCCAGGTTTGTCGGCCGCTCTGGCAGCCGAGCTGGATTTCCTGGAAGCGCATTGGCCGACCGATTTGCCGCGTGGCATCATCCACGCCGATCTTTTCCCGGACAATGTGTTCTTTACCGGCGATCGGCTGTCCGGTCTGATCGATTTCTATTTCGCCTGTTCCGATTTTCTCGCTTTTGACATCGCCATCTGTCTCAATGCCTGGTGCTTCGAGAGCGATGGCAGCTTCAACGTCACCAAGGCGCGTGCCCTGCTGTCTTCCTATCAGCAGAGCCGGAAGCTGTCGGACGACGAATATGACGCGCTCGTCGTGCTGGCGCGCGGCGCCGCCATGCGGTTTCTGCTGACCCGGCTTTATGACTGGCTGAACACGCCGGCCGGCGCGATGGTGAACCGCAAGGATCCGCTCGAATATGAACGCAAGCTGCGCTTCCATGCCCAACTCGGCAGCGTCGCCGATTACGGCCTGGCGCGGTAATGACCGCGGTCGAGCTGTTCACCGACGGGTCCTGTTCCGGCAATCCCGGTCCCGGCGGCTGGGGCGCGCTGCTGCGCTGGCGCGGCACCGAGCGGGAATTGTGCGGCTATGCTGCCGACACCACCAACAATCGCATGGAAATGCTGGCGGTGATCGAAGGGCTAAGGCTTCTCAAGCGTCCGTGCCAGGTCGCGGTCTATACCGACAGCCAATATGTCCATAAGGGTATCAGCAACTGGATTGCCGGCTGGAAACGAAATGGCTGGAAGACCGCCGACAACAAGCCGGTCAAGAATGTCGATCTGTGGCAGATGCTGGACAGTATGGTGGGCCAGCATCAGGTCACCTGGCATTGGGTCAAAGGCCACGCCGGGCACAAGGAAAACGAGCGCGCCGACGCGCTGGCTAGGCGTGGCCTGGCCGAGGGATTGGCGACCCATCAGCCGGGCGCATCGGCATAGGCCTTGATCAGGCGATAGAGGAATTCGCGGTCGCGGTAAAGCGACTGGACGCCGGCGAATTCATTGAGGCCATGCATATTATTCAAATTGCGGTCGACCAGCGATGCGTCGATGCCATAAGTCGGGATGCCGGCCGCCGTGAGAAACCGCCCATCGGTAGCATAGGGCTGCAAGATTGGCAGAATGTCGATGCCCGGCCACATCTCCGACGCCAGACTGCGGACCGGACCGACCACCGCCTCGGTCAAAGGCGATGCCTTGGCCACCGGACCGCCCAGCGCAAGCGCGGTCAGATGCACCAAGGGGTCGTCGATCACACGACCCAGCTGCGCCAGCACCGCTTCGGCAGTGTCGCCCGGGAACATGCGGCAATTGACGTTGGCGCTGGCATGCTGCGGCAGGGCGTTGGCAGCATGGCCGGCCTCCAGCAGGGTAGCGACACAGGTGGTGCGCAGCGTCGCGTTCCAGGTCGGGTCATGGCCCGCGACCGTCGCCACCGCCGCCAGATCGGCGGGATCGACCAGCATGGCGGTGATCGCCGCCGCCAGCTCGGCCTGGCCGGTCCTGGCCATTTGCCCGGCCATGCCGGAAAAATAGGCGCGGTTGGCATCGACCAGCTGAATGGGAAAATCATAGGCCTGCAGTTTGTCGAGCGCGTGTGCCAGATGGTAAATGGCATTGTCCTTGACCGGACGCGAACTGTGACCGCCCGGGTTGGTGACATCGAGCTGAATGTCCTGATAGGTCTTCTCGCCCGCTTCCAGGACCAAAGTGGTCGGTCTGCCCTGCGCGTCCAGGGTGATGAAGCCGCCTTCATTCAAGGCGAAAGCGGCGTCGATCAGGGTGCGGCGGTTTTCGCTCAGCCATTTGGCGCCGTTGAAACGGCCGCCCTCTTCGCCACAGGTCAGCGCCATCTTGATGGTTCGCCGCGGCCGATAGCCCTCGTGGCGGAAGCGGACCAGGCTGTCCACCCAGATCGCCACCTGGGTCTTGTCGTCGGTGGTGCCGCGACCGACGAACTTGCCGTCCTGTTCGGTGAGAGTGAACGGATCTTGCTGCCAATCGGCGCGCTTGGCTTCCACCACGTCGAGATGCGCCAGCAGCAGCATGGCTTTGGCCGTTTTGTCCGACCCCGGAAGGACAGCGACCAGTCCGCCATCCTTGGGGTATTCGGGCACGCTGAACATGGTCAGATCGCGACCCTGATAGCCGGCCGCCTTGAGATGCGCCGCCATGCGCTGCGCCGCCAGACTGCAGCTGCCGGTCGACTGGGCGGTGTTGGTTTCCACCAGTTCCTTGAACAGGGCGCGGAATGCTGCCAGATCCGGGGACGGCGCCTGGGCCCCGGCCGGCTGGATCGACAACAAGGCCAATAACAGTGGGATCACCGGCAGCCGCATGTTCGTTGACTTCCCCCTAGAGATTAAAGTCGCACTCACGAAGCGGGCTTGGCGGCTTGGTCGAGCGCCTGCAGCACCGCCTCTTCGCTCAGCAATTCGGGCAGCGCCAACCCGTCGGGGGCGCCGGGTCCATAGACGGCATCGAAGGGAATGCCATAGCGCCCAAATCCCGCCAGATAATTGGCGATATTATCGTCCGGCCGGGTCCAGTCGGCTTGCATCGCCAGCAATTTAGGGTCGGCGAGCCTTTTTGCGACCGTGCCGCGATAGACCACCGCCGCCTTGTTGACCTGACAGGTCAGGCACCAGTCGGCAGTGACGTCGACGAAGACGACATGGCCGGCCGCCACCGCCGCCGCCAGCGCGGTCCGATCGAACGGCTTCCACAGGCCTTTTTGTGCCATCTTGTGATCGTCGGCCGCCGGCGCCGAGCCCAAAAAGGAAAGACCGATCGCGGCGAGCAGCGTAGCCGCAATCACGGCGGTACGCGCGCGCCAGGCGAACAGATGGGTCAGCAGCAGGAGCAACAGCGCCAGGGTCATGGCGCCGGCCATGGCGGCGGCGACGGCTGGCCCCAGCACCGTCACCAGGACGCCGAGCAGCCAGATCCCGCTGGCGAGCAGCAAGACCCCGAGCAAAGCGCGCGCCGTCACCATCCAGCGGCCGGGCCGCGGCAGCATTTGCGCCGCTTGCGGCCAGGCCGCCACCGCCAGATAGGGCAAGGCCATGCCGATCCCCAGCACCAGGAAAATGGCAAAAATTTCGACCGTCCCATGTGCCAGCGCGAATCCGACCGCGGTGCCGAGAAAGGGCGCGGTGCAGGGAGTCGCCAGCAGGGTGGCGAAGACGCCGGTGGCGAAGTGGCCGGCCATGCCCTGCGCAGCGGGATGCCCGCCACCAAAATCGGCGAAAACGCGCGGCAGCGGAATTTCGAACAGACCGAACAGATTGGCGGCGAACAGGGTGACGAGCGCGATCATCAGGCACAGGAACAGCGGCTGCTGGAACTGGATTCCCCAGCCTACCGCGGCGCCGGCGGCGCGTACCATGCTGGTGGCCGCCGCCAGCACCAGGAAAGACAGCACGATGCCGGCCGCGGTGGCGAGGAAGCTGCCGCGCACCGTGCGCTTTTCACCGCCGCCATGGCTGATCAGGGCAAGGATCTTGAGCGACAGCACCGGCAACACGCAGGGCATCAGATTGAGGACGAGTCCCCCCAGCAGCGCCACTCCCAGCATCGCCAGCAAACGCGGCAGACGAATTCCCGGCTCCGGCGGCATCACGTCGGTCACCACCTCCATGCCGCGGTCGCCGTCCACCACGGTCAGCACCACCGGCTTCTCGCTGAGACCGGCGTCACCGGTGCCCTGCACCGCCTTGGTCTTGAAGATCGCCGTACGGCCGCCCTTTTCCAGCCGCACGCTGGGCCGACCGAATTGCATCTGGTCGGCGCGCTCGAGAAACATGTCGGGATCCTGGAAAGGCGGGTCGGCCGCCACCACCACGGTCAATTCGCCGGCCTGGTTGGCTTTCGCCGACAGCAGCGACAAGCCCTGCAGCGCCCCCGCACCCGGCACTTTTGCAAGATACTGGCCGATCAGGTGCGCAAATGGCGTGGCGACCCCCGCCCCTTTCGGCAAAGTGAGACTCAGATCGGCGTGCTGCGGGACGCACACAACTGCGCAGGTGAGATAATCGATCGCGGCGCGCAGCGCCAGCTTCTGACGCGGTTCAGCGAGACGGGCCACCACCGGCAACACCACCTCTTGCTTATAGCCCATGGTCTCGAGCCCGGAAATGCTGAAGCGGTGTGGTGCCGGCCAGGTCATGACGGCGTCGGCCAGATTATCCGATCCCTTCCAGTCTAGCGCCGGCGGATAGCCGGCATCGCCGGGCGAGCGCCAATAGATCTTCCAATCCGGCTGCAGTTCGAATTGCACGCCAAGTTGCACGCTGCCGCTTTCGCCGCCGGCCGTTACCGCCGATATCAGCCTGACACGGCCCTGTTCGCTGGTCACCCAGTCCGACGCGCCCGCCTCATTGGCCCCGGCCAAGCGCGGCAGTGCCAGCGTCAGCAGCAGCAGCAGCGCGACGCCAATCCCCCATTTTCCGCCGACCATCACCCTTGCACCACTTTTTGCTTCGCCGGCCGCCGCCCGCCATCAAACTTGCGTTCCCGAGCGTAGCAGCATATCTGATAGGTATGTCGAGTTTCATCAACCCCTCCGGTTATTTTGCCGGCCAAATGTTGATCGCCATGCCGCAGATGCGCGATGCGCGCTTTAGCCGGTCCGTCGTCTATCTGTGTGCCCACTCTGCCGAAGGCGCCATGGGGTTGGTGATCAACCGGCTGCTCAACGCGTTGAGCTTTCCCGATCTGCTCGAACAATTGCACGTCAAGGCGACGCCGAAATGCGACCAGATTCGCATCCATTTCGGTGGGCCGGTGGAATCCGGACGCGGTTTCGTGCTGCATTCCACCGATTATGTGCAGGAGACCTCGCTGGTGGTTAATGATGAGGTGGCCTTGACGGCCACCATCGATGTCCTCAAGGCGATCGCCGACGGACATGGTCCGGCGCGATGCATGCTGGCGCTCGGCTATGCCGGCTGGGCCGCCGGGCAACTCGACAACGAGATCCGCGACAATGCCTGGCTGTCGGTGCAGGCCGACGACGATTTGCTGTTCGGTGCCGACATCGACCGCAAATGGCAGCGCGCGATCGCCAAAATCGGTGTCGATTTCAGCAAATTGTCGGTGGTCGCCGGTCACGCCTGAGGCAGCAAGGAACCCATCATGTCAAACGACGCCACCACCCGGGATCTGTTCTTCGAGCGTGCGGGGCTGGACGGCGACAGCGTCGCCGCCCTGGTCGGCGAGGCGCTGGAAGGCGCCGATGACGGCGAACTGTTTCTCGAATATCGTCAGTCGGAAAGCATCAGTCTGGACGACGGACGTATCAAAAGCGCCAGCTTCGATACCGTCCAGGGATTCGGCTTGCGCGCCGTGTCGGGCGAGGCGACCGGCTACGCCCATGCCAGCGAACTTTCGCTGCCGGCCTTGCGGCGCGCCGCCGACACCGTCAAGGCGGTGCGCTCCGGCCATAGCGGCACCGTCTCGCTGGCGCCGGTTGGCACCAACCGCGCGCTCTATACCGATCTCAATCCCCTCACCCTGGTTCCCTTCGAAAGCAAGGTCGCGCTGCTGCAATCGATCGACGCCTATGCGCGCGCCAAGGATCCCCAAGTGGTGCAGGTCATGGCGTCGCTGCTGGGATCCTGGCAGGCGGTGCGTATCGTGCGGGCCGACGGCGGATTTGTTTCCGATATCCGACCGATGGTCAGGCTCAATGTGTCGATCATGGCCGCCCGCGGCGGGCGTCAGGAGACCGGCAGTTACGGCACCGGCGGCCGCGTCACCTATGACGGGCTGATCGCCGTCGACAATTGGCAGGCTGCGGTCGACGAAGCGCTGCGCCAGGCGCTGGTCAATCTCGACTCGGTGGCGGCGCCGGCCGGTGACATGACCGTGGTGCTGGGGCCGGGCTGGCCGGGCGTGTTGTTGCATGAAGCGATCGGGCACGGGCTTGAAGGCGACTTCAACCGCAAGGGCACCTCGGCCTTCAGCGGCCGTGTCGGCGAGCGGGTGGCCGCGCCGGGGGTCACCGTGGTCGATGATGGCACCTTGCCCGACCGCCGCGGCTCGATCTCGATCGACGATGAAGGGACCGCGTCTTCGCGCACCACGCTGATCGAAGACGGCATCCTCAAGGGATATTTGTTCGACCGGCTGAATGCGCGGCTGATGGGAACCCGTCCGACCGGCAATGGCCGACGCCAGTCCTATGGCAGCCAGCCGCTGCCGCGCATGACCAATACCTTCATGCTGGCCGGCGACAAGCCGCCGGCGGAGATTATCGCTTCCGTCAAACACGGCCTCTATGCCGTCAATTTCGGCGGTGGCCAGGTGGACATCACCAGCGGCAAATTCGTGTTTTCCGCGACCGAAGCCTATCGCATCGAAAATGGCCGCATCACCGTGCCGCTCAAGGGCGCCACCCTGATCGGCAATGGCCCGGATGTGCTGACCCGAGTCAGCATGGTCGGCAATGATCTGGCGCTCGATGACGGTGTCGGCACTTGCGGCAAGGACGGCCAAAGCGTGCCGGTCGGGGTCGGCCAGCCGACTCTCAGAATCGACGGGCTGACGGTGGGGGGTACCGGCGCCTGAAGGGGATCCTTATATGCTCATGTAATGAGGAGACCTGCCATGCTGAGTCGCTTTTGTGCTTCGGTGGTTGCCGTCGCCCTGTCGATGGCTGGCGCTTCCGTCCACGCCGACAATTTTCTGCTCAAAAATAACGGCTTGGGTGCGGTCGGAGTCGCCTCGCTGGGTGTCTATGTCGGTGAGCTGGCATTTCGGCCGCCCGAAACTTGGCAAGGTTTTCCGACCGGCGACGGTGTCGCGCCGTTCGCGGGCATCGCGGCGCGCGCCGATGACTGCACGGTCAGCCGCAACGCCAGCCTGGTCAAGGCCCTGATCGCGGCACCGGTTCAGCCGGCCGAACCGCCGCCCGGCGTGATCCGCACCGAACGCTGGTCAACCAAGGACGGACGGCCGCCGGCCGGCCCAGCCAACCAGGCCTACGGCATCGATGCGATGTATCAGCCGGGCCAGGATGTCACCTGCCCCTGACGTGGCGGCACTCAGTAGCAATATTCCCGATAGACCTCGTCGATATCGCCGTTCCAGCGGCCATGGTAATCGGCCAGCATCTCTTCGGCGGGGGTCAGGCCCGAGGCCGCCGAGCCTTCCAGCGTCTCGAGAAAGATCGACTCGTCGCGCCCATAGGCGTCGGTGCGATGGCGGCGCACCAGGCCGTCGCGGGCAATCTTCAGACATTCGATCGCCAAATTCTGCACCAAGCCGCTGCGGAACGGCGTTTTCAGTCCGGTCACCGGCACGCGCAGCCGCATTTCGCTTATTTCCGCCAGACTCCAATCCTTGACAAGGTCCCAAGCCGCGTCCAGCGCCACCGTGTCGTAATAGAGACCGGCCCAGAACGCCGGCAAGGCGCAAAGGCGGCGCCAAGGGCCGCCGTCGGCGCCGCGCATTTCCAGATAGCGCTTCAATCTGACCTCGGGGAAGACCGTGGTCAGATGATCGGCCCAGTCGCCCATGGTCGGTAGCTGGCCGGGCAGCGCGGCGAGCTTGCCCGCCATGAAATCACGGAAACTGGATCCCGCCACGTCGCGATATTTGCCGTTGCGATAGACGAAGTACATCGGCACGTCGAGCACATAGTCGACATGCCGCTCGAAGCTCATGCCGGCATCGAAGACGTAGGGCGGCAGACCGGTACGATCCGGATCGGTGTCGGTCCAGATGTGGCTGCGATAGGACAAAAAGCCCGAAGGCTTGCCCTCGACGAAGGGCGAATTCGCCCACAGCGCCGTGGTGAGCGGCTGCAGGGCCAGTCCGACACGGTATTTCTTGACCATGTCGGCTTCGGAACCGAAATCCAGATTGACCTGCACGGTACAGGTGCGCAGCATCATGTCGAGGCCGAGCGATCCCTTGAGCGGCATATAGCGGCGCATGATGGCATAGCGCCCCTTGGGCATCCAGGGGATGTCCTGTCGCCGCCATTTCGGGTTGAAGCCGAGGCCCAAAAACCCCACACCCAGAGCCTGACCGATCTGTTTGACCTGCGCCAGATGGTCGTTGGTTTCCCGGCAGGTGTGATGCACGCTGGGCAATGGTGCGCCGGACAGTTCGAACTGACCGCCAGGTTCGAGCGTGATACTGGCGCCATTCTGCTGCAAGGCGATAATATTGCCGTTTTCCGTGACCGGATTCCAGCCAAACTCTTGCATCCGGCCGAGCAGGGCTTCGATGCCGTCGTCGCCGTCGAAGGCGACCGGGCTCAAGTCGCGGCGATGGAACACGAACTTTTCATGTTCGGTGCCAATCAGCCATTTCTCCGGCGGTTTACAGCCTTGCGCCAGATAGTCGACCAGTTGCGCCTTGTTGACGATCGGATCGTCATTTGGTTTGGCCGGAGCGGACATGAAGGCGGGCGCTCCTGAGAGTGGGGTTGACACGCTGGTTAAGGGGATGGTTCGCGCCAATCGCCGCAGATCGCCTGATAGCAGGCCAATGCGGCGACCACGGCAGTGTCGGCGCGCAGGATGCGGCGCCCCATTCCGACGCGCGTAGCAAACGCGAGACGGTCCAAGGCGTCAAGTTCAGATTTTGCGAAGCCGCCTTCCGGTCCCACCAGCAGCGCCGTGGCCGCCGGCTGTTGCGCCGCCAGCCAAGGGCCGATCGGCTGGCCGCCGCCGCTTTCGTCAAGCAGCAGCAGGCGGCGGCCGAACGGCCAGGCCGCCAGCAGCTGCGCCAGCGACGCCGCCGGCCGCAATTCCGGCACCGTCAAACGTTCGCACTGCTCAGCCGCTTCGATGGCAATGAGGCGCAGCCGAGGGGTGCCGATACGCGCCACATTGGTGCGCAAGGTGAGCACCGGCTGCAGCTGCGAAACCCCCATTTCGGTCGCTTTCTCGACGATCAGGTCGATTCGAGCGCGTTTCACCGGCGCGAACAGCAACCATAGATCGGCTTCCATGTCCTGCTGACGCAGGCAGGACTCGACCTTGAGGTGCGCCGTTTTCTTTGCGGCCTGGGTCAGGCGCGCACGCCATTCCCCGTCCCGCCCGTTGAACAGGGCAATGGCGCCGCCCGTCGGCAGCCGCAGCACATGAAGTAGGTAATGCGCCTGCTCGGGCCCGAGTTCGATGTCGGCGCCACCGGCCAGTCCCGCCTCAACATAGAGGCGTATGCGCGGCGGCGCCTCGACCATCCGAACTAGGCCGCGCGTTTGGTCCGCGAGAAGCGATTATTGCGCGACTCGTTCATGCGGCCGCCACGCGGGTCGGCGGCCTTGCCGCCGCGCGGCTGGCCGCCAAAGTTTTGCCGGTTCATCTTGGGTGGCTTGGCATGCGGGGAATTGCGCATCTGCGCGGTGGCGGCACAATGGAAGGCGTGCGCGTCATCGGCCGGCACCACCTGACGGATCACCTTTTCGATCGCCCGCAAATAGGCGATCTCTTCCATATCGCAGAACGACAAGGCGATACCGTCGGCGCCGGCGCGCGCCGTGCGGCCGATGCGGTGCACATAGCTCTCCGGCTCGTTCGGCAGTTCGTAATTGATCACATGGGTGACCCCGTCGACATCGATGCCGCGCGCGGCCAGATCGGTCGCCACCAGAGCCCTGACCTTGCCGGCTTGAAATTCGGACAGCGCCCGTTGGCGGGCGCCCTGCGATTTGTTGCCGTGGATCGCCTCCGAGCTGATCCCTTCGCGGGACAATTGCTCGGCCAGGCGGTTGGCGCCATGCTTGGTGCGGGTAAAAATAATCACCCGATTGATCTTATGTTGCTCCATCAGCGACACCAGAAGATCGCGCTTCTTGTCCTTGGCGACGAACAGCACCTTTTGTTCGATGCGGTCCACCGTGGTGGCCGACGGGGTGACCTCGATGCGCTTGTGGTTCCGCAGCGTCGCCGCGGCGAGCGCCGTGATGGCCGGCGGCATGGTGGCGGAAAACAGCAGATTAAGGCGCTGGGCCGGCAGCAGAGCGATGATTTTCTTGATATCGTTGATAAATCCCATATCGAACATGCGATCGGCCTCATCGAGCACGAAACATTCGACTTCGTCGAGCTGGGCGTAACCGCGGCTGGCCAAATCGAGCAGCCGCCCCGGGGTGGCGACCACGATATCGCAGCCCGCTTGCAGCGCGGCCATCTGCGGCGCAAAGCCGACGCCACCGGTGATCACCGTACGCTTCATGCGCAGATGCGCCCCATAGGTGCCGAAGCCGGCGCCGACTTGGGTCGCCAATTCACGGGTCGGGGTCAAAACCAGGCAGCGTATTTTGCGCGGCGCCGGGCGTTTCTTGGCGGCAGCCAGGCGATGCAGGATGGGAAGCGCGAAGGCGGCGGTCTTGCCGGTGCCGGTCTGGGCGACGCCGAGCACGTCCTGGCCGGCGAGAATGACGGGAATGGCTTGAAGCTGGATGGGGGTGGCGGTGTGATAGCCTTCGGCGGCAACCGCCTGGCATAGCTGTTCCATCAGGCCGAGTTCGGAAAAAGACGTCATAGGGTCATGAACTTTCATAAAGGGTGGCGCCGCCCGGGCAAAGCTAGGCGGTCGCCGTGCATATTTGGTTAATCTTCCCGGAATTGCAGACCTGTTGAACCCGACGGCGATGATCGCCGACGGCGCAGGGCACGCTCTGCAGGAAGCAGGCATTCCATTGAGAGAGCCGTGATCGGCGCCGGCGTTCAGTCAAAGACCGAGTTGACCTCGGGACTGAAGACGACGCGGAGCTCCGGGCTCCTTCTCAACGACGGCGCGGCGGCATGGACCGCGACGTAGCTTGTGTAGGCGCCCGCTCATCCCGATGCCGGAAGTTGATGCGCCCTTTGGTCAAATCATAAGGGGTCATTTCTACAGTGACCCGATCGCCCGCAAGAATACGGATGCGATTTTTTTTCATTCGGCCCGAAGTGTAAGCCAACACTTCATGTCCGCTTTCCAAGGCTACGCGAAACCGGGCGTCCGGCAGAACTTCACTGACAACCCCTTCGAATTCGACAAGATCTTCCTTGGCCAAAACGGTCTACTTCTCGTCAAAGAGGTTTCAGATTGGTCGCTTCGGTCTTCCCGGTGCGGCCTTTCTGCAGATCAAAGGACAGTTTCTGGCCTTCGGTCAGGGCCGAAAGACCCGACCGCTCGACGGCGGAAATATGCACGAACGCATCCTGCCCGCCTTCGTCCGGCGTAATGAAACCGTACCCTTTGGTCGCGTTAAACCACTTGACGACGCCAGTTGACATAGTTCTTCTCCCGAAATGGGCGTTTCCCCCATGCAACAGGCATGGAGGCTCAAATCTCGTTCTGGGAGACATTCAGTACCGGCAGTATCGACGGTGGTGAAGTGGACCCAAACCTCGTTTGGTTGACGTTATATGACCCCTTGCCGGTCAAAGAGCAAGCCTTTTATCGCCGGCATCAGCCCGCAACCATCGGCAAGGCCTTGGAATCAGGGCTTCTCGGCGATCGGCTTAGCCCCTATTGTAGTCCGGATTTCTCACACCGACACCGTCAGCACCGAGGAAAAATCCGGACTTGGGCCATGGTCGACAAACGCGCTGACGCCAGCGACATTGCCGCCGGCAGCTGGCCCGAGCGGTTGGCGCCGCCGCGCTGGCACCCTTATCTGCGGCTGATCCGGCTCGACCGGCCGACCGGCACCTGGCTGTTGCTGTTGCCGGGCTGGTGGAGCATCGCGCTGGCGGCCGGATGGTGGCAGGGTGTCCTGCTCTTTCTGCTGTTCGGGGTCGGCGCCGTGGTCATGCGCGGCGCCGGCTGCATCATCAACGATCTGGTCGATCGCGACCTCGATCGCAGCGTGGCCCGCACCCGCGAACGGCCACTGGCCAGCGGCGCTCTGACGCCGCTGCAAGCCGCGCTGTTCCTGCTGGCGCTGCTGCTGGCGGCCTTGCTGATCCTGCTCAGTTTCAATCGTTTTTCCGAATATGTCGGGGCCGCCTCGTTGTTGCTGGTGGTCCCCTATCCGTTGATGAAGCGCATCACCTACTGGCCGCAAGCCTGGTTGGGTCTGACTTTCAATTGGGGCGCGCTGCTGGGCTGGGCAGCCGCCACCGGATCCTTAGCCTTGCCCGCCCTGCTGCTTTATCTCGGCGGCATTTTCTGGACGCTCGGCTACGACACCATCTATGCGCACCAGGACAAGGAATGGGACGCGCTGATTGGCATCAAATCGACGGCGTTGCGCTTCGGCGACGCCACGCCTTGGTGGCTGTGGCGCTTCTATGGCGCCGCGCTCGGCCTGATCACGCTGGCCGGGCTCACCGCCGGGCTGCGCTGGATTTTTCTGGTCGGGCTGGCTTTGGCCGGGCTGCAGTTGGGTTGGCAAATCGTCACCCTGAAAATCGACCAGCCGGCCGATTGTCTCGCCAAATTCAGGTCGAACCGCCTGTTCGGCTGGATGGTGCTGGCCGCCATCCTGCTCGACCGCCTCGCATGAAAGATGCCGAAGCCTTCATCCGCCGCCATACCGAGATCCTGGCACCCCCGGCAGTTCCCGAGATAAGGCTGCATCTGGCCAGCGAAATTACGCCTTTGTGGCACGCCACCGAGAAATTTCTGCAGGAAAGCAACCTGCCGCCGCCTTACTGGGCTTTCCCCTGGGTGGGTGGACAGGCGCTGGCGCGCCATCTGCTTGACCACCCGGACCTGGTGCAGGACCGTGAAGTGCTCGATTTCGCCAGCGGTTGCGGCATCGTCGCGCTTGCCGCCATCAAGGCGGGCGCTCTGTCGGTGGCGGCCTCCGAGATCGACCCGATGGCGCTGGCGGCGATCGCTCTCAATGCCGGCGCCAACCGGCTGTCGCCGCCCTTCCAGCAAGGCGACGTGTTGCAGCGCGAGGATTGTCCCTGGCAGGTGGTGCTGGCCGGCGATGTCTGCTACGAGCGACCGATGGCGGAACGCGCCGTCGCCTGGCTGCGGCATTGCGCTGCACAAGGCGCGCTTGTCTTGTTGGCCGACCCCGGCCGCGCCTATCTGCCGAACACCGGGCTTATGCAGCTCGACAGCATAACCGTGCCTTGCAGCCTGGAACTCGAGGACCGCACCAGCCGCGAGGTCGGGATCTTTCAGATCGTCGGCTAGAATCTAGGCACGGTCTGGTGCAGTCCGCGGACATATGTTCTGTTCCTGCCTCGCGCTCGTACTGCGCAAGGAAATGCAAAACCGCTGTGTCGAAGCGGGCATCAAACCCGAATGGCCTGCGCGATCTCGACAGACTGCAGCAGGCCGCCATCGACAATAATGGCAAGACCTGGCGCGCAAGGACCGAAGCGACCGGTGTTGCGCCGGCGCTGATGAAGGCTTTAAAGATTGCACTGCCGCCGCGTCCGCAGGCCATCGGGCCTCCGCCCGAAAAACCGCAACCTCAAATCCAAAAACACCGGGGCCGACCAAAACCTAGTGCCACACGCGTCTGATTTATCTCAATCAGACCGCTATATTAAAGGTTCGCAGATTCACGGTGTTCAAGTTGGGCTAGGCTCGTAGCTGGTGCCACCTTGGACCAGCACGAATTCATTCGCGGCTGGCCTTGGCGCAATACACAAGACCATTGGAAGGTTTGGTGTGAAACGGCCGGCCGCGGCTCGCTCAATCGATTAGGGTGGCACCTCAAGAGAGCCCAGTCCGCCCTTCATCGCCAATTCATCGGCCCGTCCAATGGTGGCGAGGGTGATCATGTGTAGGTCACATGTTCGAGCCCGGCTTCACCCTCGTCAGCCGCTTAGATCCGCGACGTGACCGTCAATCCGGCACCAGCGACAGGAAGGCGAAAAGCAGCGTAACGATCCCTGCAACCGTGAGCGCCAGACCGGACCAGCCGATCCGCCGATATTCGCGGTCACTATTGTCCTGATCGGAACTCCGTGCTGCCATAAGATCTCCGCCTTCTTGTCGTTGCAACGACGCGGAAAGATGCGCTCCGCCGGTTTCATGAGCATGTCAATGCGCCGGCTGGTTGGTAACAGATCGTGTCGGTTCAAGATTTCCGGTCGTCGTTCCGTCAGCATGGTGGCGGCGGCCTGAAAGTGCCCGGCGGGCAATCGCATCCGAATGGATTGCGGCACAGTCGATCAAAGGAAAAGGAGAACTGTGCTCGTCGAAGACCAGAGCAAGGTCGGTTCCGCCCAGCATGATCGCGTCTGCTTGTTGCTCTTCGATCAGCCGAGTCGCGGCGGTGTGAAATATCCGATGTTGCGCTTCGGTTACTTTCCCTGAGACGGCCACCGCGACATAGGCGTCATGGACGCTATCGAGATCGGCGCCGTCGGGTGGAATCACTTCGGCGGTTGTCAGGGCGCCATAAAAGCGTGACGCCATGACGATCCGGGTGCCCAATATACCGATGCGCTTTGGTCCGCGGTCGGCAATAGCCCGATCGACAACATCAATCATATCAACCACGGGGAGGGGCGAAATCGCCGCAAATTCCTTGCGGCAGAAATGCCCGGCGATTGACGTAACAGCAACGAAGTTTGCCCCGGCACCGGCAAGACGATGCGACAGCTGGGCAAAAATATCGGCCTGCTGTGCCGCGTTATTGCGAGCCTGATTGTCGAGCAGCGTCGGCGTATCCGCGTGCACGATAGTGAGATCGAGCGATGCCTTTTCGCGGGCAAAAGTACGAATGAGCCGTCTATAGTAAAAATCCGTCGCGGCAGGACCGATCCCGCCAATTATGCCGATGTGCATGGAAAATCCTTTGCGAGATCGTGCGGCCGTTGAATCTCATACTGTCACAGTCATCAATGTCCGGTGGGCACGCAGCGGTTATTCGGGAGCTGCTCGGCTCTAGCCCAGATGCCAACGCGCCGTGACAAAATCAAGAACTTCGCCCACCACTTTTCCGGGTTGTGCGCTCCTGCAAGTAATGCGCGGCAACCAAGCTGCCGAACGCCGCGATTCCAAGGCCAACGGCGTAAAGCGCCGAGCAACTCCAGAATTCCGTGCCGGGAATGTCGCCTCGCAACGCGGACTTCCACAGGATCAGTGCGCCGAGCGGCAGATTGAACAACATCCCGCTTGCAGTTCCCGGCGAATAGGAGCGCTTGGCGAGGCTGAGGGCCAAATGCGGAAGCACGGCGTTGACGGCCATCGCCAGCGCGAAACCGGCCAAGGCGAGCCGAAAGCTTCGATTCTCGGGACGAAGTGTGACGCCGATGGCGGCGACCCAGATCACCAGGCTGACCAGCGATGTCAGAAGCCAAAAGATGGCCGGATTGGGGACAAACCAGAGCTTGACGTGGGAGCGCAGCCATCGGGCCAGGAATAATGCCTCCTCCAGATTGTGAAGCGTTACCCCCAAGGCGAATAGCAGGGCAATCGGCCGATATGACGCATTGTCCAACGCAGCGCACCCCGAGATAGGCTGGTCGACGGAGCCGCACGTCGATGCCGCGTTCCATCGCTGAGACAGCCTCGACCTGACTCGGGTCAACCCGATGCCAGGTCGATGCCCAGGTTTTCGGAGTTCGCCGGCAATCAGTCAAGGTCAAAGCGATCAAGGCTCATCACCTTGTTCCAGGCGGCAGCGAAGTCACTGACGACGGACGCATGCGCATCGCTGGAGGCATTTTCCTGCCATTACCGTAAGCCGGATATTGCAAGCTCATACATTTTTGTAGTAACATTTTGGTATGATAATTCGGTTCGAATGGGATCCGGACAAGGCGGTGAAAAATTTCAAGAAGCATAAAGTGAGCTTCGAGATGGCTGTTCGAGCGTTTGCGGATCCATTCGCCCTTACCGAACAAGACCGCATCGAAAGCGGTGAGCAACGTTGGCAAACTCTTGGCGCGGTCGGAGACTATTGCTTGCTGCTGGTGGCTCACAAGATCCTCGACGAACACGAAGACGAAGAACCCGTCGAGGTCATTCGCATCATCTCAGCCCGACAAGCCGACAGGAAAGAAAGGCGACGCTATGAAGAAACAACGCGTTAAACATGACGTTGATCTCGCCAATCTGCCTCCTTTGACGGATGCGCAGAAGGCCGAACTGGCGGGTCTGGGGGCGCGTCCAGACAGCGAGATCGATTACAGCGACATTCCTCCGCTGACTGAGGATTTCTGGAAAAACGCAGTGGTTGGTCGATTCTACAAGCCGACCAAGACGTCAACGACTGTGCGCATTGACAGCGATGTCCTGGCTTGGCTCAAAGCTCAGGGCAAGGGCTACCAATCCCGTATCAACGCGATACTGAGGCGCGAAATGATATCCTCGATCAAATGAGGCACCACGATGCGACAGTTGGGCGAAAATTTCGGCCTGCTGTGCCACGTTGTTACGAGATTGATTGTCAAACAGCATCAGTGTATCCGCGTTAACAATCGTGAGATCGAGCAGCGATCCGATGACCGATTCTCAGGAAACAGTGTAGGGATCGAGAACGACCGCGAGGAGCCCCTGCAATCAGTCAAGGTCAAAGCGATCAAGGCTCATCACCTTGTTCCAGGCCGCAGCGAAGTCACTGACGAAGGACGCTTGCGCATCGTTGGAGGCATAGACTTCGGCGAGGGCTCGGAGCTGGGCGTTCGACCCGAAGACGAGGTCGACGGTGGTGCCGGTCCATTTGAGTTCGCCCGTCGCTCGATCGCGGCCCTCCACCACCCCCTCATTGGTGGCGGACTTTTGCCATTTGGTGTTCATGTCGAGGAGATTCACAAAGAAGTCGTTGGTCAATGTTTCGGGCCGGTTGGTGAAGACACCGTGTTGGGACTGCCCGAAATTTGCATTCAGCACGCGCAGACCGCCGATCAGGACCGTCATCTCAGGGGCGCTCAGCGTCATCAACTGCGCCTTGTCCACCAGCAACTCCGCCGCCGATCCTTCCAGGCCGGCGCGGATATAGTTGCGGAAACCGTCTGCGATCGGCTCCAGCACAGCGAAGGAGTCTGGATCGGTCTGCGCCTGTGACGCGTCCATGCGCCCCGGGGAGAAGGGAACCTTCAGCGCGCTGCCCGCCTGCTTGGCCGCTGCCTCAATGGCTGCGCAGCCACCGAGAACGATCAGGTCGGCGAGCGAAACCTTCTTGCCGTCTGACTGGGCGTTGTTGAAATCCTGCTGGATCGCTTCCAGCCGCTGCACGACCATCGCCAGTTCGGCCGGCTGATTGACGTGCCAATCCCTTTGCGGCGCCAGGCGAAGGCGCCCCCCGTTCGCCCCACCGCGTTTGTCGCTGCCACGGAAGCTGGCAGCCGACGCCCAAGCCGTTCTGACCAGTTGGGAAATAGATAATCCGGAGGCGAGGATGTTGGCCTTGAGAGCGGCAATGTCAATCTCGTCGACCAATTTGTGATCGATGGCGGGAATTGGATCCTGCCAAAGCAGCTTCTCCTTCGGAACCAACGGCCCAAGATAACGCGCGATCGGACCCATGTCGCGGTGCGTCAGCTTGAACCATGCCCGGGCGAATGCGTCGGCAAACTGCTCCGGGTGCTCGTGAAAGCGCCGCGAAATCTTTTCATAGGCAGGATCGACCCTTAAGGCGAGGTCGGTGGTCAGCATGGAGGGCGCGTGACGCTTCGACGGGTCGTGCGCGTCCGGCACCGTCCCGGCACCGGCGCCATATTTGGGTGTCCACTGATACGCCCCGGCCGGGCTCTTGGTCAGCTCCCAGTCAAAGCCGAACAGGTTGCTGAAAAAGCTGTTGCTCCACTTGGTCGGCGTCGTCGACCAGATGACTTCCAGGCCGCTGGTGATCGCGTCATCCCCTTTGCCGGTGCCAAAGCTGCTCTTCCAGCCCAGGCCCTGCTGCTCGATGCCGGCAGCTTCCGGCTCGGCACCCAGAAATTTCGCATCGCCGGCGCCGTGGGTCTTGCCGAAAGTATGGCCGCCGGCAATCAGCGCGACGGTTTCTTCGTCGTTCATCGCCATGCGCGCGAAGGTCTCACGAATATCCCTGGCCGCCGCAAGGGGATCAGGGTTGCCGTTCGGACCTTCCGGGTTGACATAGATGAGGCCCATTTGCACAGCACCGAAAGGATCGTCGAGTTGCCGGTCAGTGTCATGGCGTCCGTCTGCCAGCCATTTATCCTCGGACCCCCAGTAGATATCCTCTTCGGGTTGCCATATATCCTCACGCCCGCCGGCGAAACCGAAGGTCTTTAATCCCATCGAGTCCAGGGCGACGTTGCCCGTGAGGATCATCAAGTCGGCCCAGGAGATTTTCCGGCCATATTTCTGCTTGATCGGCCACAGCAGCCTGCGCGCCTTGTCGAGATTGACATTGTCCGGCCAGCTGTTCAGGGGAGCGAAGCGCTGACTGCCGTTGCCTGCCCCGCCGCGCCCATCGGCGATACGGTAGGTGCCGGCGCTGTGCCATGCCATGCGCACGAACAATGGTCCGTAATGGCCGAAATCCGCCGGCCACCAGTCCTGCGAATTGGTCATCAGGGCATGCAGGTCGGTGATGACGGCATCGAGATCGAGGCTTTTGAAAGCCTCGGCGTAATTGAACGACTCGCCCAAAGGATTTGAACTTGGCGCGTGCTGGTGCAGGATATTCAACTTGAGTTGATTGGGCCACCAGTCCGCATTGGCAGGGGCCCCTGCCAATGCATGTTTAGCATCGCCGCCGGCGAACGGGCACTTTGTTTCAGCTGACATGGAACTCTCCCTCGATGGTGCGGGCGAATGATCGACTTGTTTTATTAATCGATCAAATGAATAATAACGAACAACTTGAGTGATAAAATCGATGAATCCGCTCCCCAGTTTGCAGCAATTGCGTTTTCTCTCGGCCCTCGCCGAGCACAGGCATTTTGGCCAGGCTGCCGCCGCCTGCAGCGTTACGCAATCGACCTTGAGTGCCGGCCTGCGGGAACTGGAGGACCGGCTCGCCGTCAGCCTTGTTGAGCGCGACCGGCGTAACGTTCTCCTGACACCGCTCGGGGAAGAGATTGTCGAGCGTGGTCGCAAGCTGCTGCGCGATGCCGAGGAATTACGAGACCTCGCCCGGTCGTCGCGGGAACCGCTCTCAGGCCCACTGCGGCTCGGGGTGATTCCAACCATTAGCGAATATTTCATACCGGCGGCGGCGCGTGGACTCGCCGCGTTTTTTCCCAAGCTGAAACTTTATCTGCGCGAGGAACAATCCGCTGTTTTACTGGAAAGGCTGGCCAAGGGCGAACTTGATTTGTTGCTGATAGCGCTCCCCTATGACACCGGAGATCTGGATATGACGATGATCGGCCAGGATCGTATCCTTGCCGCCATCCCCGCCGGTCATCCGATGGCCCAAGCCAGGCAGATCGAGCAGGAGGACCTGATCCGGGAACCGCTGCTGCTGCTGGAGGACGGTCATTGCTTGAGGAGCCACGCGCTGATGGCTTGCCGGCTCAGCAAGGCCGGGGACAACGAGTTGTTTCAGGGTACCAGCCTGCGCACGCTCTTGCAGATGGTGGCAGCTGGCATCGGCGTGACACTCTTGCCGGAGATGGCAGTGCCGATGGACATCACACCAGACTCGGGCCTGGTGGCGCGACGGATTGCCGGCGACCCGTCGCGCAGCATCGCGCTGGCCTGGCGGCAGGGGTCGGCGCGCAAGGCGGAGTTCCGCAGCTTTGGGCAATATCTCAAGAGCATGTTCGAACAGGCGCAGGGTCGCGCCGGGCGAAAGGAACTGGACAATTCCCGCTTCGGAAAGGGAACAAATGGGCCAGGGGCAAGCTGATCTGGCGCGACTGCCGAACCGCCGGTCAAGGCCGTCGGAGAACATGACAGGCTTGATCAAAAGGCTGTCGCCGAGCATGATTCGGCGCCTACCCGATCAAAGGCGCATTGCTGCGGACGTTCTGATCCGCAAAACAACATGATACCGGGGGAGTCTCTCATGAACACAGATAATACATTTCTCGCCGTTTTCATCGGCAGCAAGGCCGGCCCGGCCATGATGGCATGGAACACCCTCACCGAGGCAGAGCGGCTTGCAAGACAGCAAGAGGGCGTCGCCGCCTGGAGCGCGTGGGTCGAAAAACACCATTCCGACATCGTCGGCATGGGCGGACCGCTCGGCAAGACCAAAAAGGTAACGGCCCGCGGCGTCGAGGATAGTAGCAATGCGCTGAGCGCCTACGTGGTAGTTCGCGCGGAATCACACGAAGCTGCCGCCAATCTCTTCGCACAGCACCCGCACTTTATGATTTTCCCGGGCGATTCGGTCGAGATCATGCCCGTTCTGCCAATCCCGGGGGCCCAGTCAGCGACCGTGCGGTGATCCGTCGCCCCGGAAATGTCCGATCACGCCCGCTGCATCGCCAGCTTCAGATTGGCGTCCAGCTTGTCCAGAAACCCGGTGGTGGTCATCCAGGGCTGGTCGGGCCCGATCAGGATGGCGAGATCCTTGGTCATGAAGCCGGCTTCGACGGTTTCGACGCAGACTTTTTCCAGAGTTTCGGCGAAGTTGCGAAGGTCGGGGGTGTTGTCGAACTGGGCGCGGTAGAACAGGCCGCGGGTCCAGGCAAAGATCGAGGCGATCGGGTTGGTCGAGGTTTCCTTGCCCTTTTGGTGCTCGCGGAAATGCCGGGTGACGGTGCCGTGTGCGGCTTCCGCCTCGACGGTGTGGCCGTCGGGCGACAGCAACACCGACGTCATCAGTCCGAGCGAGCCAAATCCCTGCGCCACCGTGTCCGACTGCACGTCGCCATCGTAATTCTTGCAGGCCCAGACGAACGCGCCCGACCATTTCAGCGCCGAGGCCACCATGTCGTCGATCAGGCGATGCTCGTAGGTGATGCCGGCCAGATCCATCTGCGCCTTGAATTCGCGCTCATAGACTTCCTGGAACAGATCCTTGAATCGTCCGTCATAGGCCTTGAGGATGGTGTTCTTGGTCGACAGATAGACCGGCCATTTCTTTTGCAGCCCATAATGCAGGCAGGCGCGCGCAAACCCGGTGATCGATTCGTCCAGATTGTACATTCCCATGGCGACGCCGGCCGAGGGAAAGTCGAAAACCTCATAAGTGACCGCGGCGCCGCTGCCGGTGGGCGTAAAGGTCATGGTCAGTTTGCCGGCGCCCGGCACCTTGAAATCGGTGGCGCGGTACTGGTCGCCAAAGGCATGGCGGCCGATCACGATCGGCTGGGTCCAGTTCGGCACCAGGCGCGGCACGTTGCGGCAGATGATCGGTTCGCGGAACACGGTGCCGTCGAGGATGTTGCGGATGGTACCGTTGGGCGACTTCCACATCTTCTTCAGCGAGAACTCCGCGACGCGCGCCTCGTCCGGGGTGATGGTGGCGCATTTGACGCCGACGCCATAGCGCTTGATCGCATTGGCAGAATCGACGGTGACCTGATCATTGGTCTGGTCGCGCGACAGGATGCCGAGATCGTAATAATGCAGATCGATGTCAAGATAGGGTAAAATCAGCTTTTCTTTGATGAAATGCCAAATGATGCGCGTCATTTCATCGCCGTCGAGTTCAACGACCGGGTTTGCGACCTTGATTTTCGACATCGCAATGATCCTTTTGCGCTTGGCTGAAATTTCCGCGACCCGGCGGCCTGCCTTGGTTGAGACGGAATTGGCGACGGACGGTGCGCAGATTAGGCAATGACGGGAACGATGGCAAGCAAACCTACAATCGGCTGAAATCCGCCCCTGCCGATGGTTCAAGGCTTGCCAGCCGGTTCACCATGTCATCGATAGTGTCGACCAGCTGATAGAAATCGCGCACCGCCGGCCGCGCGAATCCCTGGGCGATGACATGATCCAGCAGCGCAAGCCAGGGCGTCCAGTAGCCGTCGACATTGACCAGGAAGACCGGCTTGTCATGCAGGCCAAGTTGCTTCCAGGTCAGGATCTCGAAGGTTTCGTCGAGCGTGCCGAGGCCACCCGGCAAAACGCAGAAGGCGTCGGCTTTATCGAACATCAGTCTTTTGCGGGTGTGCATGTCGTCGACCACCGTCAATTCGCTGATCTCGTCGAACGGATCCTCGTTGGGCAGCAAATGGCGGGGAATGATGCCCTCGACCCGCCCGCCGGCCCGCAAGGCAGCCTCCGCCACTTCCCCCATCAGACCGGAATGACTGCCGCCATAGACCAGTGTTATGCCGGAAGCGGCCAACCCTTTGCCCAATTGCCGGGCCGCGCGTGCCCAGCTTCCGTCGAACCCGAATGCCGAGCCGCAGAATACGCAAACCGCACGACGCGAAGAAGATTCGGATGCCATCTTTTCCTTCCGTCAATCAAACAGCCCATGCTTATACCATCACAGCCCGTGGTCTGGCTTGGGGCCAAATGAGGAACATCGGTTGCACCAGTACCAATGCCGTATTAGGGTGGGTACCTTCCATCCCATGTCTTGCGAGGATTTTTGCCCCGTTCCATCTTGCTCGCCGTTGCCGGCATCATCATCATCGCCATCGCCATCGGCCTCAGTCTCTGGACCAAACACCAGGAAGTGCCGATACCGGCACAGGTCAATGGTGGCGGTGCTGCGCCCGACGCCGAGCAAAGCGGTCATCCCAGCTTCGATGTGGTGCGGATCAATCCGCAGGGTGAGACGGTGATCGCCGGGCGTGCCATGCCGCGTGCCGAAGTGGTGATCCTGGATGGCGGCAAGGAATTCGGCCGGGTCATCGCCGACAATCGCGGCGAATGGGTTTTTGTCCCGGACCACCCCCTGCCGCCGGGCACCCGCGAACTCTCGCTGCGCGCCACCAACCCGGACGGCAGCGTCAGCCAAACCGACAGTCCGGTGGTGCTGGTGGTGCCGCCACGTCAGAACGGCGTCGGAAGATCGCTGGCAGTCAAGGTTCGTCCGGACGGATCGATCGACGTCATGCAAGGTCCCGAGGCCGGCGAGGGCGCCGGCAGCCTGTCGATCGAGGGCGTTCGCTATGACAGCAAGGATCGCCTGGCGGTGGCCGGACGGGCCACCTCCAAGGCGCATATCCTGGTCTATCTCGATGACAAGTCGATCGGCAATGTCCATGCCGACAGCGAGGGCCGCTGGCACGTCGCGCCCAAGCTCAGGGTCGCCGGCGGGGAACATCGCATTCGCGCCGATCAGATCGGCGCTGACGGAAAAGTCCTCTTCCGCGTGGAAATAACCTTCGCCCCCACCGGCGCCATCCCCGCCGACGGCAAAGTGACGGTGGAACCGGGCAACAGCCTGTGGCGGTTGGCCCGACAGGTCTATGGCAGCGGGTTCGAATATATGTCGATCTATCAGGCAAACCGCGCGCAAATCCGCGATCCCAATCTGATCTATCCGGGTCAGGTGATCGAGATACCGCCGGCGCATTGACGGCGCGGTTGGCGCCGCGTGGTGCGATGTCTGTGCCCGATAGCGTTATCGAAAGGAGACGAGACTTGGCCCAGCCGGAAAATTCGACGCTCGACCAGTTCGCGGTGCGGCTGCATCCGGAAGGCTGGCGCTTTGTCGCGCTTTTCGCACTGGTCGCGCTGGTGCTGTATTGGCTTTGGGCGCCGCTCGGATTGCTGGGCGTGCTGGCGACCGCCTGGTGCGCTTATTTTTTTCGCGACCCCTTGCGCGTCACACCCGAACGCGCCGGCCTGGTCGTCAGTCCGGCCGATGGCATCGTGCAGACCATCGTCACGGCGCCGCCACCGCCGGAACTGGCGATGGGCGATGCCGCCCTGACACGGATTTCAATATTCATGAACGTCTTCAATGTTCATGTGAACCGCATTCCGATCGGCGCCACAATCGTCGATCGAGTCGCCACGCCGGGTCAATTCCTCAATGCATCGCTCGACAAGGCGAGCGTCTTCAACGAACGCACCGCGCTGCGGCTGCGCACGGGTGATGGCCGCGAGCTCGCGTTGGTGCAGATCGCCGGTCTGGTGGCACGGCGTATTCGCTGCGATGCCGAGCCCAATCGGGTGATGCGCACCGGCGAGCGATTCGGCCTGATCCGCTTCGGCAGTCGGGTCGATGTCTATCTGCCGGATGGCGTCGCTCCCTTGGTCATCGAAGGACAAACCATGATCGCCGGCGAAACGCCGCTGGCCGATCTGACCAGCCAGGAGGCGGCACGCCAGGGGACGCGGGCGTGATGTTCCGCCGCCGCCGGCCACGGCGCATTACCGGTCTGTCGATCAATAAATTGATCCCCAACATTCTGACCCTGCTGGCGCTCTGTGCCGGACTGACCGCAATTCGATTCGGGCTGCATCAAAAATGGGAATCGGCGGTACTGTCGATTCTGCTGGCCGGGGTGCTGGATGGTTTGGACGGACGGGTGGCGCGGCTGCTGCAGGGCACCAGCAAATTCGGCGCCGAACTCGATTCGCTCTCCGACTTCGTCAGTTTCGGCGTGGCGCCAGCCATGCTGCTCTATTTCTGGAGCATGCAGCGGGTCGCCGGAATCGGCTGGGCGCTGGTGCTGCTGTTCGCGGTATGCATGGCGCTGCGTCTGGCCCGCTTCAACACCATGATCGGCCAACCCGACCTGCCGCCTTGGGCCTATAATTTCTTTACCGGGGTTCCGGCGCCGGCGGCGGCCGGTCTGGTGTTGCTGCCGATGATGCTCAGTTTTCAGCTGGAAGACGAGCAGCTGTTTGCCCACCCCCTGTTGAACGGCGCGATACTGGTGCTGGTCTCGTTCCTGATGGTCAGCAAGATTCCGACCTTTTCCGGCAAACGCTTCCGCGTCCCGCTTTCCTATGTGTTGCCGGTAATGCTGGTGATGGCCCTGCTGGCGGCGTTTTTGGTGGCGGCGCCCTGGACTACCGTGACGGGTGTGACGCTGATTTACGGCGCGTCGATCCCGGTGAGCGCCGCCGCCTTCGCCCGACTCAAGAAGCAGGCGGACCAGTTGCGCGCCGGCGAAGCATTGCAAAGCACGGACAGCCCGCTTTAGTTGTGCTTTTTCTGCCACAGTGATCCGTAAAATTGTCGGCGCCGACCAGACAATCTCTTCCCGCTCATTGAGCCGGCCTCTGCCGCGCCTTACATACCGACGGGAACATTCCCTCCCAACCCTGTTCAAAAGGGTCCCATCATGCGAATCCTCCCCGCACTTCTCGTGACCGGCGCGCTCACCGGCTTCGGCACTGCCGCCATGGCCGAGACCGACGGCTGGTATCTGGGCGCCGAAGCAGGCGTCAACATCGTGCCGCGTATCCGCTTCGACGCCAACGCGCAAACCTGGCGGCAAAACCAGGACATCGGCTATGGCGTGCTCGGCCAGGTCGGCTATGGCTTCGGCCAGATCCGTCTGGAAGGCGAAATCGGCTGGCGGCAAAATGGCGTCAACCGATTCAACAATGCCGCCGGCGATCAATCGCCCAAAGGAAACATCGGCGGATTCTCTGTCATGGGCAACGGCTATTACGACTTCAATACCGGTAGCAAGATTACTCCCTATCTCGGCGCCGGCCTGGGCGGCCTCAATGTGAGCGCCGATCACTTAGACGCCGCCGGAATCGGGGTGACCAACGGCAGCGATTTCGTATTCGCCTATCAGGGCATCGCCGGCCTCTCCTATGCCATCAACGATGGCTTGGCGATCAAGGCGGATTATCGCTATCTGCGCAGTGAGAAGGCCAATCTGGCCCTCGAATCGAGCTATGGCAGCGGCAATGGCTCAGGCCCCTATGCATCGCATGCCATCCTGGTCGGCTTCACGCTGAAATTCCCGCCGCCGCCGCCAACAGCCGCTGCCGCCGCTGCGGCCCCGCCGCCGCCGCCGCCGCCAGCACCGCCGCCCGCGCCGGCGCCGAGGACGGTGCAAGCCGCTCCGATTCCCAAGAACTTCATGGTGTTCTTCGATTTCGACAAGGATGTGCTGACGCCTGAGGCCAAAACGATCATCACCCAGGCCGCAGACACCGCCAAAAAGAACCACAGCGCCACCATCGCCCTGACCGGCTACACCGATCTGGCCGGCACTGTCGCCTATAATTTGAAGCTGTCGGTACGCCGTGGCGACTCAGTCAAGAAATTGCTGGTCCAGCTTGGCATCCCAGCCGACCAGATCTCGGTGGTCGGCAAGGGCAAGAGCGATCCGCTGGTGCCCACCAAAGACGGCGTCCGCGAGGCGCAGAATCGGCGAGTCACCATCGTCCTGCCGTAACCGGCGCAAGGCTGGCCCCTTCCTCGCTCCGGCGAGGGGGGGGCGACGGGTTTTAAAGGGCTGGTAGCGAGCGAGGGCCTGCCCTCGCGCTCCCGTTCCGCCCCAGTGTTTGTTGAATGAAGAATTCAACAAACACTGGGGCGGCGGAAAAGCGCGGGGGTGGAGTCAGGGGATTTCTGGGCGCGAGGGCTGGCCCGCTCGCCGCAAGGCGATCATCACCGGATATGACAGAGTCAGTCCCCGCGGCGGGCCCTGCCAGGACAGGCGCCTACTTCGCCGATGCCTTCTTTTTGTCCGCCGCCGGCTTGATCGGACAGAGCGGCGCGAAATCGCTCGCCGCCTCGCTTTTGACGGCAAAGGATTCCATCTCGCTCGGCGCCAGGGTGATCATCACATCGAGCCTGTTCCAGGCCTCCTGGCAAAAATTCGGTGAATTGAGCACACGCTGGCCGGCATCGTTGGCGATTCGCGTGATCCAACGGTCGAGTTCGGTATTGCCGCGACCGAAATGATGATAGAGGGTTTCACTGTTATTTTGCAGTTGCGGCGCAAAAAGCTCGATAAAGCGGTTATAGCGCGCAGCAAAGCTGGGGTCGGCGGGATCCAAGGTCTGACAGCTGAGAGCCGCAACGGTGAATTGCTGCTGCAGGACGCGCAGATGGGCGGCCTCCGCCTCGGAGGGCGTGAAGCAGGTCGGCTTCGCTGCGACCGGGAACACCCACGCCGCCACAATAAACGTCACCAATAAAAAACAGCGGCGCAAAAACATACCGTCACCGGCCCAGGACCGACAGTCCATCATCATGCAGACGCCGCGCGGCCGGCGCAATGGTTGTTTGTGGTTGACGAGTCGGTCGCCAAGTCTTACCCACCGCCAGATGACTTACGCCATCAAGGAAATATTCTTCACTTTGCAAGGTGAAGGCGCACAATCTGGCCGTGCCGCGGTGTTCTGCCGCTTTGCCGGCTGCAATTTGTGGTCGGGCTTCGAGCGCGACCGCGCCACCGCCATATGCCGCTTCTGCGATACCGATTTCGTCGGTGCCGACGCCGGAAAATTCACTTATGCCAAACCGCTGGCGGCGCGCATCGCCGCCGCCTGGCCGGCCGGCGCCGGCGGCCGGCCCTACCTGGTGTGCACCGGCGGCGAGCCGCTGCTGCAATTGGATCAGGCGCTGTGTGATGCGCTGCACTGGCATGGTTTTGAAATCGCTGTCGAAACCAACGGGACGCTGAGCGTGCCGGAAGGCGTCGATTGGATCTGCGTCAGCCCGAAATCGACCGCGCCTTTGGTGCAAACCAGCGGCGACGAGCTTAAGCTGGTCTATCCGCAAAGCGATGCGCCGCCCGAGCGTTTTGTCCACCTGGCTTTTGCTCATTTCATTTTGCAGCCGATGGACAGCCCTGGCCTGGCGGGCAACATCAAAGCCGCGACCGACTATTGTCTGGCCCATCCGCATTGGCGGATCGGGCTGCAGACCCACAAGATCCTGGGACTCAGATAAAATGGAGCGCTTTACCGTCAGCCGCCAGATCGCCATCGACGCCGGCCACCGGGTGATGACGCATGGCTCTAAATGTCGACATCTGCACGGCCATCGCTATCTTATCGAGGCGCGCTGCGTCGCCGATCACTTGCAATCGCGCGGCGAACAGGCGGACATGGTGGTCGATTTCGGCTTCCTCAAGGAGGAAATGATGGCGGAGATCGACACCCCTTGCGACCATGGGTTCCTCGCCTATGTCGCCGACGTCGAATTGCTGGCGATGTTCGGGCCTGAGCCGGCCGACTTCATCGGCTGGCTCGCCGACCTGCAGACGGCGGTGGCGAGGGACGGCCATTGCCTGACCACCGACACAAGGCTTGGCACCAAGCTCTATGTGCTCGACGTCAATCCCACCGCCGAGCAACTCAGCCGCCATTGGGGCCGACGGCTGGCGCCCCGTGTGCGGGAACGCACCGGCGATTTGGCACGGCTGGCGGAATTGGTGGTGTGGGAAACACCGAATTGTCGGGCCAGCCACCGCACGTGACGCTGCCGGTCGCGGACGCGCTGCCCGCCTTGCTGGCGGCACTGGCGCGGGGGCGCAACGCCGTGCTCATGGCGCCCCCCGGTGCCGGCAAAACCACTCTGGTGCCGCTGGCTTTGTTCGACCAGCCCTGGCTGGCCGGTCGCCGCATTGTCATGCTGGAGCCGCGCCGGCTGGCTGCCCGCGCCGCCGCCCGCCGCATGGCCGACCTGCTCGGCGAAACTGTCGGCGAACGCGTCGGTCACCGCATGCGCGGCAGCAGCCGGGTTGGACCGCTGACCCGAATCGAAGTCGTTACCGAAGGCATCCTGACCCGCATGATCCAGGACGATCCCGCGCTCGAACGCGTTGGTCTGGTGATCTTCGACGAGTTTCACGAGCGCAGCCTGGCTTCGGATCTCGGCCTGGCGCTGAGCCTGGATGTGCAGGCCGGGCTGCGCCCGGATCTGCGGCTGCTGGTGATGTCGGCAACGCTGGACGGCCTCAAGGTGGCAGCATTGCTCGGCGATGCACCGCTGATCAGCAGCGAGGGCCGGCATTTCCCGGTGACGGTGCGCTGGCTGGAGCGACCGGCACCGCGCGATTTCGCCAGTTCTGTGGGAAATGCGGTGCTGCGTGCGCTCGACGAACAGCCGAGCGGCGATGTGCTGGCTTTTCTGCCCGGCCAGGCCGAGATTCGCCGCGTCGAACGGCATCTCGCCGCTGCGGGACGCGATGCAGTGGTCGTTCCACTGTTTGGCGATCTGCCCCAATCCGAGCAGGACCGCGCTCTGCTACCACTGGCCGGACGACGCAAAGTGGTGTTGGCCACCACCATCGCCGAGACCAGCCTGACCATCGAAGGCGTGGCGATCATCGTCGATGGCGGGCTGATGCGGGTGCCGCGTTTTGACGCCAATGGCGGCATGACCCGGCTGGTGACCCTGCCGGTGGCGAAATCTTCGGCGGAACAACGGCGCGGGCGGGCGGGCCGGCTGGGTCCCGGCATCTGCTACCGGCTCTGGAGCGAAGCCGATCACCGCGCTTTGGCCAGCCATGCCACGCCCGAGATGCTGGAGGCCGATCTCGCGCCGCTGGCGCTCGAATTGGCAGAATGGGGGTGCCGCAATCCTGCCGAATTGGCCTGGCTCGACCCGCCGCCGGAAGCAGCCTACCGCCAGGCTTGCGGCTTGTTGCGCTGGTTGGGGGCGCTCGACGAGGCCGACCGCATTACACCGCAGGGCCGCGCGATGGCGGCGCTGCCGGTCCATCCGCGGTTGGCGCATATGATGGTCAAGGCCCGCCCGCTCGGTCTTGGCGGCCTGGCCTGCGGTTTGGCGGCGCTGCTGTCGGAGCGCGACATCATGCGACCGACGGCCGGCGCCCCCATCGATGCCGATCTGCGGCAGCGCGTCGATGCGCTGCAGCATGGCGGCGACACCAACCGCGGCGCTCTGCAACGGGTGCGGACATTGGCGCAACAATTATGTCGGCACTTGGCGGTGGAGGCCTACAGCGGAAGCAGCGAGCGCACCGGGCTTCTGCTCGCCTTCGCCTTTCCGGATCGGGTGGCGCAGCGTCGCTCCGGTGCGCAGTCCTTGTCCTACCGGCTCGCCAATGGCCGTGGCGCTTTTTTCTCAGCCGCCGAGGCGATCTCCGGCAGCGACTGGCTTGCGATTGCTGAATTGGACGGCGATCGCACCGACGCCCGCATCTTCCTGGCGGCACCGCTCGATCGCGAGGATCTTGAGATCCATTTTGCCGATGCCTTGGTGACGAGCGACTCCGTAAGGTGGGACAAGCGTGAACAGGCGGTGTTGGCCCGGCGCCAGACCCGTTTCGGCGCTTTGGTGCTGAAAGACAGCCGGCTCGACACGGTTGCGGGCGACGTCGTCATCGAGGCGCAAATTGCCGCGCTCGCCGAACTCACGCTCGGCTGCCTGCCCTGGAGTCTGGCCGCCCGGACTCTGCAGCAGCGGGTCCAGTTCGTCGCCCGCCATGAGGGCCCGCCCTGGCCCGACCTGTCGGACGCTACTTTGCTGGACAGTCTGGCCGACTGGCTGGCGCCCTATCTGGCCGGCATGAGCCGCGCGGCGCATTGGCAAAAGCTGGATCTCGCCGAAATTCTGCAAAATCGGCTCGATTGGCCGCTGCGCCAGCAGCTCGACCGGTTGGCGCCCACCCATATTTTGGTGCCATCCGGCACGCGCATTGCGGTCGATTACCGCGATCCGGCTCAGCCCGTGCTGGCTGTGCGCCTCCAAGAAATGTTTGGCTTGGCGCAGACGCCGACGCTGCTGGACGGAAAAATGCCGCTGCTGTTGCATCTTTTGTCGCCGGCTCGCCGCCCCGTGCAAGTGACCCGCGATTTGGCCGGCTTCTGGGCCGGCAGCTATGCTGCCGTCAAGGCGGACCTCAAGGGACGCTACCCTCGCCATCATTGGCCGGACAATCCGCTAGAGGCCGAGCCGACCGCGCGAGCGCGACCACGTTGACATCGGTCAATTTTTTTTCTCCGGCAAAAGCATCACCGGAACAACGCCGGCCACGTTCTTGAATTCCGGCGGCGGCGGCGGCGCGGACGTCATTTTCATCCAAAAGCCGACCTCGCGGCTGAATCGGGCACCAAACGAATAGGCCGCCACGATATAGCAGGACAGGCCGCCTGCCACGATCAGGGCGGCCAGGCGAATCGGCCAGGAAAGCTTGGGAATTTGTGCCATCTTCCATAGTTAGGGGGTGGCGGCGGGCGCGACAAGGAAAACTTGCCGGACTCAGAAGGGAACTTCCGTTCCGAGACCTTGGCTAAGGGCGCGGCGCAGTACCAGGCCGGCCGCCAGCATATCCTCGGCCGCCATGCCGAGCGATTTGAAGCAGGTGATGTCGTCCTCGTTCAACCGGCCAGCCACTTTGCCGAGAATCACATCGCCGATTTCGCCCAAAAGATGTTCGGGCCCGACCCGACCGGCAGCGATGGCGCGTCGCCATTCACCGGCTTGCTGTTCTGCGCCGGCACGGCAGTCGGCGAAGAAACGGCATCGCGCCACCGCGTCGGCGTCCAGCTCGGCCATCGCCGGCAAGCTGGATCCCACCGCGTTCAGATGCATGCCGGGACGCAGCCAGCGACCCAGCAGGATCGGGTCGGTGGCGCCAGTCAAGGTGCAGACGATGTCAGCATCGGCAATCGCCTGCTCGACCGTCGCGGCGACGCTGATCGGCAAGGAGCCGGCATGCTGCATGGCAAAGGCGCGGGCGCGGGCGGGGTCGCGGCCCCATACTGTCACGGCCCGCAAATCGCGCACCCGCGACAGCGCCGCCAAATGGGTGGTCGCCTGGTCGCCATAGCCGAGCAGCGCCAGATGGCCGGCATCCTGGCGCGCCAGCAGGTCGGTGGCGACCGCCGAGGCGGCTGCGGTCCGGATGGCGGTGATGGCGTGTGCGTCGAGCACCGCCAGCGGCCGTCCATCGTCACAGTCGAACAGCACGACCACCCCTTGGTGGGTGGGCCGGCGCTTGGCGAAATTGTCGGGAAAAATCGATACCACCTTGATACCGAGGCTGGGTGGCGAGGCGATCGCGCCCGGCATCAAGCCAAGCAACCCGCTGCCCTTGCCGAATAGCGCGGTTCGCAAGGGTTGGTTGACCTCGCCTGCCGAGACGACCCGGAAGGCGTCGCGCATGGCCTCGATGCAGGACTCCATGTCCAACAGCTTGCGCACCAGGGCGCCGTCGATCACCCGCAACCCGTTCATGACCATTTGGGCCACCGCCGATGCAGCCACAGCCACTGCCCCGGATATTCGCGGATCCATTGTTCCAACTGGTGATTGACGTCCGTCATCGCCACCTCGATGTCGCGCGGGCGGTTGCCGCTCTCTTGAAAGTGGACCGGCGGCATTATCTCGGCCCGGAAATGTGCGCCGCCGAGCCGAATGATGCGGAATGCCAGCACCGGAAGATGGTATTTGAGGGCCAGGCTGGCCAGCGCCGGGGCGGTCATCGCCGCGTGCCCGAAGAAAGGCACGGAAATGCCGTCATTCATTTTCTGATCGACGAACATGGCGACCAACTCGCCCTTGCGCAGCAGGCCAATCGTCTGACGCGCACCCTCTGGACCCTTGGGAATCATGGCGATGCCGGAGCCATGGCCGCGACCGCCGAACAGCCACAGCAGATAGGGATTGTCGGGCGCGCGATAGACGGGATTGACCCGCAGGCCGGCGCGCACGCCAAGCGCATAGGACAGCTCCCAATTACCGAGATGGCCGCTATAGAGCAAAGCCGGGCCGTCATTTTTCCGCAAGTCAGCGAGATATTCGCCGCCCACCACCTGCAGCCGCGCCGGATCATTGGTAAAAGCGTCGGCATGCGGAAACTCGGCGGCGCAGCGGCCGAGATTGTCCCACATGGCGCGCACCACGCGATCGGCGTCAAGCTCAGGCAAGGCGCGCTGCAGATTCTTGCGCGCCCGCCGGCTGACCGGCAATCGCGGACCGAGCGTGCGACCAATCCAGCCACCCAGTGCCGAGGCGAAATCGACCGGCAAGGCAAGAAAAAATCTGTAGATCAGCCAAATCAGACCGGCCTCGAGACGATAGGTCATGTCACGAACCGGCTTCATTGTGGTCCGATCACGGGTGCCAAAATATCGACCAACTGGTTCTCATCCTGCCAGGCTACTTCCATCTGCAGCACCGCCAGCAAATCGCGCTGCGGCGGCGGTACGCGCACGAAATCCTTGCTGGTGGTGATCAGAAAAGCATTGTGCCGGGCGGCAGCATTCTGCAATTCGGTGATTTCGGCGGGATGGTAGGGATAATGATCCGGGAAGGCATAGGCCTCGGCGATATGGGCGCCGAGATGCTCCAGCGCATGAAAAAATTTGCCGGGACGGCCGATGCCGGCGAAGGCGACCACCTGACGCCCGACCAGCGCCTGGGCTTCAGCCTCCGGTTCCAGCCAGGCGCGCAGCACCGGTAAAGGCGCCACCCGTTCGGCGATCCGGTGTCGATCTTCGCCGAGCAGCACGACAACGTCGGCGCGCTTCAAGCCGCAATCGACCGGCTCTCGCAGCGGCCCGGCCGGCAGGCAGCGGCCATTGCCGAATCCCGTGTGGCCGTCCACCACCAGCAGCGAAAGGTCCTTGAACAGAGTGGGATCTTGGAACCCGTCATCCATCACCAGGCAACGCGCACCGGCGGCAGCGGCAGCGCGAGCGCCCAGGACGCGATCCTTGGCGACCCAGCAGGGCGCAATTTCGGCCAGGAGCAGGGGCTCGTCGCCGGTCTCCCGAAAGCCGTGCTGCAGGGGGTCGACCCTTAGCGGGCCGATTTCACTGCCGCCATAGCCTTTTGAGAGAAAATGTGCCCCGCTCACCAGGC